>Ga0209208_10004427_pt1 | contig 19898 bp, 14 predicted proteins | sample S1TSphfallax_3_FD_187694 | JGI IMG/M metagenome (GOLD analysis project Ga0209208, IMG submission 187694) | Host-associated microbial communities from peat moss isolated from Minnesota, USA - S1T2_Fd - Sphagnum fallax MG (SPAdes) (version 2) | ecosystem: Host-associated > Plants > Peat moss >...
ATTATATTTTAAAAAAAAATTTGATATTCTAAGTAACTTTTTTTTTACTATTGATTTAGGGTTTCTCCTTTCTTTTTCTCTATCACTTTTTTTCATTTCAACAAGTAAAATCACCATGCATTGAAAAAAATGTATGTAAAAAAAATCTGATCAAATGTAGTTTTTTTTGGCCCATGGGCTAACAAACTTGGTGCCCAATTCATATTTTTTAAATGTTTATAAAAATTGAAAAAAACATGTAAAAATTTGGACCAATCACAACTTTTTTGGACTATGGGCTAATAAACTTTGTGCCCACCTTCAAAAAAAAATTGAGAAAAAATATGTGAAAAATCCAACCATTCATGACCTATTTGGCCCATGGGCTAATGAACTTCACATTCACCTTCATAAGAATTATTAATAAAAATTGAAAAATATTCATGACAATTTTTTTGTAAAACAATCATGTCTCTTTCAACTTATGGTCTAACAAATGTCCAACCTCCCTCTAAGAAGAGTAATATATATAAACTTGAGTTTGAATCGTCAAATTTTGACCAATCATCGTTTTTTGAATTCATGGTTTAATGGGCCTGATGCCAAGTGGTGCCAAGCCCCCTAGCATCAAGCCCATTAGACCATGAAAAATTATCCATAATACATTTATTATTGATTTTTAATCCATTTGCATTTCCCTTGTTGGTGTAAAGTGAATTTGAAGTTTAGAATGGTTTTTTCTTCAATCATAGATTTTCTATTTTGATGGGCATGGGCCTTTAAGCTTTACATTTCCCTAGTCCCTTGGTTTGTTAACCTTCTCTAAAGGGAATTTGAACCCTAAAATGGCTTTCGCTTCAATCATAGATAAAGGTTAAATGCCTACTACTCCCCCATCAAACTTCATGAGACTTGTTGTTTTGTGCTTTACATGGTTCATGTTTTGAATTATGTGGTTCATGTTTTGAAATCCTACTACAACCTAATGGGATTTGAACCCAACCATTAAAGGGACTTGTAGGATTAGTTATTACTAATAGTCTAGTTCCTACTAGTTGAAATAACTACATTCAATTTTTTAGTTAAATATGACTTTTCAAAATTTTAATCAAACCTTGTAATAAAAACTATGCAAAGCATCATATCCCTTTTTTTACACCCCTTGCAAAGTTGAATGGGGGGTGTTTCATTTTTTCCATGAGAACCTCTCTTATGGGAAAAGTACCTCGGAGGATTGTTTGACTAAGTTTCTTTTATAAAAAAAGGTTGGATGAAAAAAAGTAGTTGAACAATGGGAAGTTCTAGGTTGTAACCATATATTGTTATATACATGCTATGGTTATAGAACATGGTTGTTAAAAGGGATGTCCCTCACCATTGGGACATCACTAAGGATTGTTAAGACATTCTTCTATAAAGGTTCTTTGTTTTTTGTACTTATTTTAAAGCTCAAATTTACTTATTTTGTTTGGGCAAAGGTTGAGAAGTGCCTCAACTTGATGTGCTTGGCATCCTTTTCAACATGTTCAATGTCCTTTTGGGCATAAATAATGCCCTTCTTGATGCCCTTGATGTCCCCCCTAGCCCCATGTCGTCCACTTTGCAATCCTCATTGTTCATTTGTTGCCAAACTCCAATATTTAATTTTAAAGAAAAATAAATAAATTGGTAGCATCCACCCTAACACCCTTGTTATTTGTCCTAGCAATCCTTGTGTAGTTCTTAAAAAAGACCATTTTTTTGGAATTGAAAAACTATGTGCATAAAAATATAAAGGCCCATATATTGGCTAGTGGTTTAGAATATAATTTAATTATTTTTATAATATAATTTATTTAATTTCAAAATTGAACTATAATTAATATATGGTAGACAATAATCTTAAATATTGCACTTTAAACAAAAATAACATTGAGGTTTCTTTTCCTCCACATTTTTTAAAAGGTCCACTTGGCACTAGCAAGGATCTCCACATAGATTTAACATTGAATAGTAACTTTTTTGATGGATTGTAACATATTTTTATAACAAACAACCTAGATGATACCTATGTTTAGTTTTGGGGGAAAACTTTAATTTCTAAAAACAAATGGTGTTACAAATCCTCAAAACCATCATTTTGTCTTTTTTGTTCTATTGTTTTGAAAAACATTCACCAAGATGCAAAATTGTGCCACAAAACATTAAAATAAAATAAAAGTTGTGAACTTAATTGTTAAAAGGTTCAATTAGTTGATTAATAATTGAACCATACAATAACACTTGGTTATATTATAATTGTTATGAAGGATGATTGTTCCATAATGAGTGCAAACAAGGCAAGTGGGGTCATTCCAACCCTCATGTTTGACATTGACACACCACAATGGAATGGAATAGAGTGATAAAACAATATTTTGTTCAAAGATGTAAATTGTATGTTGTAACACAAGGATGTGCACAATTTGTAATGTTTTGTTGAACCAATTTCTTGATCCAAACATCTACAATGGCAATGCATGGTAAGGTACTTTAAGAAGCTTAAAGTGGCACTAAACTATCTATTTAACATGTTAATGCTATGCACATGTTATGAATGCAATATACTCATGCAAAAACATAAAATATGCGCATCTTTTTAAAGTATTATTGAAGTATAAGATATTAGTTTCTACTTGATTTTAAGGGAGAACACTATTATTGTGACAAGTTTGTTCGGATTATGAAATTTGTATTCTATGATTGAAATCATTTTGTTTGTCCACCAACCAATGGTTCCAAATGTTAAACAATGAATTATTATTGGAAGCTTGATTAGTTTGAAAATATAAATTTTATTTTGAAAAGGGAATAAATTCACAAGAAAATTATGAAGTTTTAAGAAGTGGTAAATGGAGGATCAAGATATTAAAACAAATGTGAAGGCCATCTAATCAATGATTTTTTGGGCAAATTTTGACCATTTTACAAAACCAAATTGAAAAAAATAAATTACCCCTAACTTTCAATTTTAAAAATTCACCAATTTTTTAATTAAGAATTCACCAAAAACCATCACAATTTCCTCCAATATTAATAGGTGTTTAAGATTTTTTTTTAATTTCAAATTTTGAATATTGCCAAATTTTGCTAAATATGCTTATGGACGATCACCAATTGAGCACATCACAAAACAAACACTACATCCAATTAGCTTATGGAATTTTTTTCCACATTGTTCATATCTTCAACATTAGTTTTGATGAATTTAAAAATATTGATAACAACAATAATTGGTGGTAAGGTTTTAAAGTGGAAGGAACCTACAAATGCAAAATACAAATCCATTGTGGACTATATAACACATGACGTACTATGTCTTAGCCACTTGGAAGGAATATATGATTCAATGGTATTCAAAGACAAGTACAATGTGATGATTGTTAATTGATTATGAAATGTTGAACTTAAGGCAAAAGGTATTATTAAATAAAGGGATTTGAATAGGTATTATTAAAAGATATTTGTGAGTAACAAAGATGACATGTATCAAAACACTTTGTAAAAGCAATAATTCTAGCTAAGTCTTTCAAAGATCATTTTCATCAAATGGAATCTATGAAAACACTTTTTAAGATGATATTGAGAAATGAAAGTACATGCCTCAATTAAATTGAATCATATACCTCTATTGAAAGTTTTGAAAATGTTTCCCTTTGACTTCAAGAAGTTTTCATTTCATTCATTTGAGTGAATGTTTCATTCTCACCATGTCTCAAGTTTGAATTTTTCTTTATTTCCTTGTTTTTTCCTCGACCTTGGTTGTAAGTTCAAAGCTTTCTAACAACAAGAATGACTTATAGTTATTTTATGATAATTATAATTAAATGTTTCTTGCAAAGAATCCTACCATTTAACTTGCACACTAAACATATGAAAATATAGCATCAATGATTGCATCAATCATATGGTTGTTGATGTGAACATAAAGATTGTTTTAGTGAAAAATATAAATGCAATGTAGGAAGGAAGCATGGTTAAATAAATAACTCATCATGATCCTTGTTAGGTTGAATGTAAAGTACCCACAAAATGTATTCGAAAATTGTCAAACATGTAATTAGTTTGGGTTGGAATATTGAAGTTAGTATTATTCTCGATTTAAGTAATGAATTTTAAGAAAAACATGTCTAATAGGTAATTAAGTAGGTCAATTGCAAATAGCTTGAAATCCTACTTTTTATAGTGTCCACTTACATAAAATAGGTTAAAATAGTATTAAAACAATTGTTGAATGAAAATCTTTGAAGGATGGAGCCTTCAAATGTAAATAAAATTTAATTTATACATATTCTATTTATTTTTATCATGGAAGTAAGTTACAACATATGTCCAACAAATGTTTTCAAACTTATTTTTTACATACTTTTACAATGCAATATGAAGTTCCTCAAACTTTAGGTTTGCATATGAACTGAATAGAGAGCTTGGAAGATCCATCTACTTTACTATGTTTTCTTCTATAAGAAAAGGGTGGGAATATTTTTAAAAACTAAACAAATTGATGGTTATGTGAGAGCATTAAAATAGCAATGGACAACTACACATTGATTAACTTACCAGTGGGTTCTAGTCTTTTGTCATTTATTCTGCATTGTTAATTTATAAGTGAATTAGTGTTTTGAAGATCTATGAATTCTTACAAAAGATTGATAGCATTAATTTTATTCTTTGGGTGTTTTTTGATGATTGGGTGCGGAGTTTTTCATCACAAGGAAATCAGAACACAAGCTTTGGTATGGGAGTTGTCTTTGTTGTTATTTCTGTGAAAGTATTAATATCATTGATCAAAGTTGACAAGATAAACAACTTGTATTTCACAACATTTTGACACTCCAATTTGATCTTTCAGACCTAGAAAATGAAAAGGGATAACCTTTTATATGTAGACCAAATGACTAGGAGGTGCGTGAAATGCAAATCATGCAAAATAATGCTTGCTGTTTCAAAAGTAAAATTAAATCTAACTAAGTAATACGAACAATAGATAAATAACATCGACTTATAATGTCAGTCAATTGTGCTGTATCTAGATGTAGGTGCAACTTTGAAAGTGTGCACTAATCCTTTTTGGGGCACAATCTTAATGCAATGATTTAAACTATAGGATCCAATGGCAATTTTTCACATGCTCCAAGTTGTCTTCTGGAGTTTAAAATCAATCAAGCTACTTGTCATTGCACATCCTAGAATGAAGTGATTCACTTTTTATCATTGTTTCCTTCTTTCAGTATTCTCAAGATTTAGAAAAGCAAGTGTTATTCATGACATTAGACATGACATTAATTAAGCTTTCAATAATCATTTGTTTTTGCAAGCACCCTTTCCAGTGGTAAATTGCGCGATTTATTCAAGCAGATGCTTGATCCCCAGAGCTAGCAGCAGGTTCTGGGGATTGGCATTTGAAAGCAATCTGTGAGCAGGAAGGAGGGTAGCTGCATGTTGTTGCCTTCCCATGAAGGCAGTTTCATTTGCAATTTGCCAGAGAGCCACTTCAACAGCCCCATGAAGCTCTCAAAGAAAGTGAGAAAAGTTAGTGTAGAGAATGATGACCTGATGATTTGACAGAATCTTTTATGAGACACAACACAATGCTAATGTTTAGCAAAAAATTTACATGCCTGGTTGCTGACAAAGAAGTCTGTATCAGCATCTGAATCATCTCAGCACCATTGAAGTATGGTGTTCCCAAACTATTCACAACTGTGTGCTGTTGAAGTACAAAACATTCTTTTGAGGAGTTTTCAGGCACTACACAAGATGCTTTGGAACCCAACTACTGAGCTAGGGGGCCTTTTGCTCAGTCTTCATCTGGTTTGTGTCATCAAGCACAACAAGTCATGTGCAGCGAGTTTGGAAATGTTCCCATTGTATTGCCACCAAATGATAGCAAGTCAGATTTGGAATTTGAAATTGAAATCGTGATTTTATGAAAAAATCTCAGAACAAATTGATCACCTAGGGACACCGCTTCCCAACAGCACATAGTTGATGGGCACTGGAAAGGGATAACTGATGACTGCAAAAGAAATCCCAGCTCATGATCATGCACTTGCTTATCTTCCCCTGGCTAAACCAACATTGTGTAAACAAACTGACTGGACAATACAGAATTGTCCTTGACAGAGTTTGTGGCTCAACAGTCTACACTAGAGTGTAATCCTGATTGCTTGATTGCTCAGTGGTGAGGAAATTACAAACCCAACTCTAATACAGGAACTGCATGGAACAACACTTGCATCCTCAAAGTGAATCTTCAGATAAAGCTAATCCTAACCCGTGGTCATGAATCAATTATGAGCTCTTAACAAAACCCAGCTGATTCTCACTAGCATACCGCTCCATGAAGCGCATGAATCTATCCCACTCCCTTTCATTGCGCATCACATATCGGGCCTCTATCTTTGATGGTTTCCCATTGAGAAATTTGGCACTTACATCAACAGATGACAGTGCACCTTCGTCATCAATCATGTAGAGGCCAGTAATATCTCCAAGCTCTCGTGAGGAATCAAATACCGATGGTTGGTCAAACACAAAATTTGCCACACCGTTCGTCCCATCCTTGGAGCGAGTCAGCTTCACGTCAGGAACAACTTCTTCATTAATACCTCTAATGAACTGAATCACTGGTTTCACCATCATCACTATTGGTCTGTGGGAAGCCAGTGCTGGCACAGCCAGCTGGAGAGTTCCCGCTAGATCCCTTACATTTCCAAAGAACCTTGATTGCACACAGTTACTAGTTGCATTCTGGCAGAAGAGTGTCAACCCTGCATGCACACACTTAAAGATTGAGCACTATGATGTAGTTCAGGGATTGTATGGAGAAACTGACTCAGATCCAGACTCTGGTTGGTTTTGTACTACCTCGTTTGTAGAAGTGCCCCCAAGTTATGAACTCTTGTCAATCTCCACAATGCTTTCTGGAGCTAATGTGTTCTACTCATCTGAAGTCCAGGGCATTGTGACAATGGTATGATAATGGCCGAAGGAACAGCAAAACACAAACCTTGCAAACCATTGTGGTCACAAATTCTAAATTCCACATGGACTGGAGATGGCCATACTCATCAGGTCAGTAAAAGAGAAACCACTGCAAAACCAGCAGGCTACATATTACGATATAGTTTTCTACATAATCTAAACAACTGTATTCAACAGACTAGGAACCCTAAAGGATTACCAAATTTATGCTTATATGAAAAGGCCTGAAAATCCATGGAAATGTCAACAATGTGGATATCAGTTTGGACTATGACTTACTATGACTCTCATGATCAGTTGAGCCATTCAACTCAACATCACTGCAACATCAACACTGTCGAGCATTAAGTGGATATTTTGACAGAAGATCTTGTCAAGGTATGTGGCAGATGTTTGTTCAACCTGAAATAAGCTTCAGATACAGAGTAACAGAAGCTTTGATGCTCAGGTTTGCACACACAATTCATGCATAACTGAGTCCAGTATGAGCAGACTATCTGCCAAACAAAATGGGCACCAAAATTCCAAGCTATTGAAAAACCATGCCATGTGTGTTCAGATCAATTTAAAAGCTACACTGCTGTACCTAACTGCAATTCCTGTAGAATTAAATTTGAAATTTGTAGAAACAAGGGGGGAAAAAGAGATATGGTTGAAAATGGTGTTGTCATAATAATTTCTTATTTAAGTTCTCACTGCAACCCTAAGAAAAACGAAACACAAACTAGAGGCTCCAAGTCTTGAGCATAAAATTTGCAGGTGTAAAGAAAGTGGTACTTTGTTTAAGAAATGTACACGAATTTCACACTGTTCAGCTCGTTTCAAAACCCAAGAAAAAACACAAACCCAACAATCACATGCTCCATCATCTTCAACACATACTGTATGTGCAAGGCGGGCGGGCAGGCAGGCAGGCAGGCGTAACTCATTGGCAGGCATCAGTTGCACATCACTAGGGCTTTGTTGAAAAGACCCCAAGAGAAGAAAAAATAGAAAAATAAAATCGCACAACGAAGCAATCAAGGCTGCTTCAGAAAGAAGCAGTCGGATGCAAAAAACATGACCAAATTGGACATCCGAAAATCCACTGCATTACTTGACAACCCCACTTCTGCCTCAAAAATAAAGAAAGTAAGAAAGAAAAAAGAAATGAAAGCAAGCGATTGCAAAACCTGGGGCGGCAGCAAACAACCTGAAGCACAAGCGTGAATTCGACATTGCTGCTGCTGGAGGTGCGGCCTCTGACTGTAGACCGGGGCATTGAGTTTGGCAGAGACACAGAGCTGGTGAGCAGCAGCCATGGACGACGTCATTGCAAGTTCCCCGCAAGAAGCACAGCTCCGCGGAAGCTCGACTATAGGAGTGCAGCGCAAGAGATGGAGGAGTACAACGGAGGAGGCAGCGAGCGAGCGAGCGAGCGAGCGAGCAGCAGCGTCGACGAAACTAAACTGCGCAGTGGTGTCTGCAGCAGCAGCAGCAGCAGCGTCAGAGAAAACGGAACGTTGAGAGCTAGCCAAACCGGGACTGATGGAATGCGCAAGGTCTCGCGCACCGTCGTGGGTTGGTGTGCGGTAAACCGTGCGTGAAAAGCTCCCAGGGAAAACGGGATAAAAGGGAGTAGAGAATACGAGAGGATGTAGGCATCCCACTTGGCAGCTTTTGAGTGGAGGAGATGATACTAGTTCTTGCCCTTTCAGATAAACCTGGATCCATGAGTTTTGATGGGTATCTAAATTAGGGTTTTTTTTCCCCCTCATTTTTGTGTTATAGAAATTTTGGTGATTTTTGGGGTCCAAAACCCAGCAAAATCAGTTGAATTTACACTAGAAAAACCCCCCAAAAAATCCCAATTTTTGGGTCAAAAAATGGACAAAATCTGTTGAAAAAAGAACACTCTAATCTGATCTGAGTGACCAAACAAAAGGGCCACAGATTTATTTATTTATTTATTTATAGACACAGATTATCACTAGGATACAAGATGGAGATGATTTCTTCAGCAGATTATGTCATTTCTTTTGTACCTTTGGCATCTTCCTTTTTTTTCTTGCCAAGTTGCAAAAATCTCCCACCCCAAACACCAAGTGTGACACTTTCTTAACTTGAACATACAATCTTAAACAAAAACATATTTTGATCAAAATTGTTATTTGAAACATTATTGGTAATTTAAATGCGAAGTAAGTAAGTTTATGGTAATTGGGTCCATAAGTCTCTACAATGTACACATCCTATAATCAATTCATTCCTCCATGCATGAATATCAATCCAAGCATATGATCAAGATGAGAGTTGTTCTTTGTAATACTAATATGGTTTGGTAATTTTAGATTGTGTTTTTGTATAAAATATATGAGGTCTTGGGAGTGTAGATCATGGTTATGTAGACCTCACTTGAACTTTATATGTATTGACTAGATTTCAAAACAAATTAATAAAGTAAATAACTTCAAAAGATCATTGGCAAATTGATATGAGTTTGAAACTTGACATTCAAAGAATTTTAATAATCAAGTAAGTCGAAACTTGAAAATCAAATATTTGAAAAACCAAACAAGTAAAGAACTTTGAAAATTCAAAACCAGTCCATAAAGAAACTAGATAATGAGATAATTAGAGAAGCTTGAAAGTTGAGAACCAATAATAGATAATCAAATAAGCTAAAACTTGAGAACTAGAATTTTTTCATAACCAAATAAGCTAAAGACTTGAGTGCTTGGTAATCATAGACATTTGAAATTTGAAAAGCATATCATTTACAAATCGTTGGCATTGTGATTTTGCATTCCATAATTCAACATAGGAAGATAAAGTTCATGAACTTGCAAGGAAAAAAAATTTGGAACAAAATCAATAAGGGAAAAATTTGATCAAGCACGCATTAACATTAATGTTACCTCAAACATCTTACTATTAGTTCCATGAATAGAATCTTACACATCTATGTGATTGAGTCCCAACTTGTCTCACATTTACTTCACTTCTTGTTCCTAATACAACATGATGAAATCAATCTTACTTGAGTTAACACCATGTACAAAGATCAATAGTTTTAAACCAAACATAAGGGACTATTAAATGCATGGATAATTAAGCTAGTCAAATGAAACTTCTTACACAACAATTGTAAGCCATTAATAAATAAGTGCATCATTGCATTGCAAAATCAATGTTCAAGGATGTAACAAATCATTAAACCTTCGTCAATCATAACACTAACATTGGAAATGTAGATTTGATAATCTTCACAAAAAGTTTTTAAACATCATATGTGCCCAACATCTGATGCAATGTTAGAATATTCTTGTTGTTTTCATATTTTAAAAGCACACCACTTACCATTCAATCAACTTCAAGGGTTTCAAATCACAACTTTTGAATCCCCTTTGTATCCTATTGCAAAAATAATAATGAAAAGACTTTTAAAAAAATTATAAATATTATAATTTGTGTAGGTGAATAAAATGTTTAATGTAGATTGGTGTGAACTCTAAATGAAAATTTGAAATTACACCTTTCATTAGTACAAGCTTGCACATTAGGAAACTTTTGGCAAATTGAAATGCAACATCTAAAGTTAATTAAATGATAAACAAAAAATTTGAATAGGGTGTCAAAAAAATTAATTAATTTCATCTATCTACATCAACCAATGAAGCATCGTGACAAAATAAGATATAAAAATAAAAACAAAATCTTCTTCAACCAAAAACATAAAAAAACACAACTTATCTTTTCAATGTTTCATACACTACATCAAACATATTCACAAGCTAATAATGATTAAAAGCCTATCAACAAAAACAAGTTTAGTAATTTAGTTTATACAATAATGACCACCCTAAACACTTATAATTAAGCAAAAAATGATTTAAATAATTAGTTGTGCTACTAAATCCAAAAGCCAACATTTGTACCAAAGTCTAGGGGCACTTACTACCCACCAAAATATTGAGTTCAAGTCGAATCACTAGAGGAAAATTGGAGAAAAAAACTACCATTTGCAACTATATTCTAGTTGCAAAGGACTTTTGTTATTAAAAACTACCTAGTTGCATTAGACAAATTGGATAAGGCATTAGTTACAAGTATGGATGAAATCAATGATTAATTAATACTTCATCATCTATATACTATTGTATGCCATTTATATATTACTATAAAGATCAACAATTTACATAATGACACATGACAAATGAAAAAGGTTTGGGATTTTTATTTTTAAAATAGATTATGGATCTTCATCATTTATTTTAAATGGTTTAAGATTGTAACACATTGCATAATACAAATATGCCACCTGGCATTTTTTAGAAATTGGTCCAAAATAAGTTAAAATCAATATTTAGGTAGGTAGGTAAAGTTTTGGTAAATTAAAATCTTTACTTTCTTTTAAGTTTAACCTTTAGAATTAAGCTCCTTTCATTGGCTCATCCCAAATGGCATGTGTACTTTTATACAAAAATGTAGGACAAAACCTTATCATTGTCTAGTTTTCAAGATGGAAATGTAGGACAAAACATATGGGATAAATTTTGAAATTGCAACTAAGTTGCAAACTAGGTTGTAATTAGAAAGTTTATTTTATATATGTGTCCTCTTTTAATATTGTAAATTAAAAAACTAGGAAAATAAGTAATTAATTAATTACTAATTAATACATGTATATTAATTCTCTATCTAATTATAATTAGTTATAAATGATTGATTAATTGTTAATGTGGAAAAAATAAATAACTAGTATATTGAGTAATTTATAAATATTAAATATTAACTATAAATATTATGTATTAATTACTAATTATCAATTAATTAATAACTGAGTAGCCTATGTTAAGTAGGTAGGTAACTTTGGTTAGATAAGTAAGTAAACATAAGTAGGTAGCCTAAGTTAGGTAGGTAGACAAGCATATGTAGGTAGGTATGTAATTAGTTTTCCTAAATAAAAATACATAAAACTTCATAAATACACCCATGGAAACATACCCCATTATACCCCTAATGAAATTTAGCAAAAGTACATGTGACATACCTTTCAAAAATTTCCCAATATAAACCTATGTTAACACCCTAGTGGTGCAACTAAGTTTGGTTCCATTTACAACTAATGGGACACCTGAACACGATCATGGATGAAAAAAATCCTATAATTTAAGTTGAAAAAGTCATTAGTTGTAAATGTAGTTATGGCATAATTGCAAAAATGGTCAACGATGCAGAATAATTGGAAATACGATTAGAGTTAGTTGCAAATGACATTTAATTGCACAATTGCAAATGCATTGGTTACATTTTGGGGGATTTCTTCTAGTGAATGCATGCTTCTAGACCTTTCACTTGAAAGGTTTTACCGATCATACTTGGGTGACCTATCACAATCATCATATTTACCTTTTGAAAAGTTTTTTTAACATGTTACTCTTATGACTCCTTTAAAGTTTGTCAATGAAAGGCTACTTCAATAGTTGTTGGATTCTAAAATAGTCCCAATCATTGCTACTATCTACTAAAAATTTCAAAGCCTTGTTAATGGCATGCAAATTGCACAATACTTTAAATCAATCCAACAATGGTGTAATGTTGCATATGAGGGGCTAGATGTATTTTATAATTATATTATTAGGGTTCAAATTTTTTAAGGTTACTAATTTTTTGCATAAGATCACCCTTTTATGTATTCCTTTACGTAGTCCATTTTATTGTACCTAGGACACAAAGTGGATGATATTGATGAAATATGGAATTGTGATGGTCTATGATATTGTTTGATATTTGACATATTTTGATTCATTAATATTGATGGGGATCAAAATATAAGGAAAAAGGGACTTTGTTAAATATTATATCCTTTTCGTCTTGAGTGGTACATACACCTTAAAGGATTTTCACCCATTAGGCAAATAGTTTGATAACATGTTCCCCATTTAAATTCGTGGTATTCATTGAATTTGGGTATATCATCGTTTATCCCACTTGAAGCAAAACAAATTGATGAAACATTTAAAAACCCATTAGACCAACATACATACTTCATTTTGGGCATCTAGATATTTTTTACCATAGAATTGACCCAATTTAAAACAATTAACATCCATCTTGTCTAAAGTACAAATTGTTTGCAAAAAACTTTTGCAGTTGTAATAAAGTTCTTGCAATGTATATAAATATTTTCATATATTCATAGCCATGTCAACTAATGGGACTAAATGTGAAAAACATAGACATCTAAAACATTATTATGCATATGCCATAAGGTACACAAAAGAAAGAAAATGTTATCCTGAACTCCAAATTGAACCTTTGATGATCACATTTGTTGAGTTCTAGGAAACAAAATTGCACAAATTGCAAAGCACAATAGATTATTTAGGTACTACAATTTATTCTACATGAGGAATAGGTGTTAAACAAATGTGATATGCATTTGTACTATAATTGTTGCATATGCAACATTATCTATGTCCAACAAGCTAGCTACATAAGCTTGAAGTAATTTTCTTTTCTCAGAAATCACATGGATGATATGACATTTGCCAAATTGGAATAACAAAAAATCACAAAGAAACTTAACAATCTTGTAGTTCCATGATGATTTGAATTGGTTTAAAGTGTTGCACTCCAAGTTTCAAAGGTTACATATTCAACACCATTGGGGCAAAAAACCCTTCTTGATTGTTCATGCATAACACTCCATGAAATTTGTAAATATTTGACCATCAATACCCATGTTATCCAAATGTATTCACTTTTTTGCTTTTCAAGCCCTTGTAATAGAAGCAATAACATAATTGCCTTTAACATCTTAAACCAAGATAACTATTTCCATTTCATCTAGAAACATGTGCAATGTTTTTTCAAGGTTCTACAATGTTTCCATATTATATCCAAGTTATTCAAAACAATCAACTAATGCGATTTAATGGGAAATATGCACACACAATGAACAATGTGCTTGAGATAGTAAAGAAAAAGGAATGCACTTGAATGCTTATCCAAATCTTAAACCTTATAATTTGGTTGTAACCTTGATGGTTATATTCATCAAGCTCTAGGAAGATGTGTGAATTGTAAAAGCATGTCAGTGTGTTGCAAAGACAATGTAAACACATACCAACCGAACTAGATTGTATCTAACAAAAGCACACCATTATTCTTGCAGATAGCTTGTCTCATGTCACCATTAGTGAACTTCTCAAATAACATTGTGTATTTGCTTAGACATGCTTTGCAAATTTAACAACTATAAGCTACCTTTAAAACACATAAATTCCATTGAAACAATGGGATGGATGTTTAAACTCATAAAATGAACGCATTTTCTACAACATACATTTTGCTTAATTTTCACAAACATAATATCACCAAAATTCAAGCATTAAAATGTGAGGTGATGTTTATGACACAATTAAAAATAACAATGATTGCTTTTGCATATGAAACTTGTAAGTTAGCTATTCCTTAAATCTCTTAAATCAAACAAGGAGAACAAGCTCATGGATAAACAACTTGAACACAACTGTTGAACAAGGAGAAACAATTGTTGTGATGGTGATTGTCTACCATGAGGAACTTGAAAAACAGGGAGAAACAATGATCGTGATCTACCAACCATGAGGAATGTGAGAGGCAATCAATGCGGATGTGGACATGTCAATGAACACATGCATTTAAAATTCACATTAAGAAGATATTTGTGACAAGAAGTCATCCCATGCACATTTTAAATGGCCAAACTATGACATGCCACATGACAATGGGAAATTTTAAACCATTGTGTCAAAGGAACCAACTCCTTTTCCCAAAAAAAACATTTTGGCTCATTTGAAGGCATTTGCACCCATAATTCCTCGTATGCTTCATGAAAGGTATGTCATGATTGAATTTATGAGATACCATTGAATTACCAAGGTTGTTGATTGTAATAGATAAAGTCATTTGCCTAATACATATGTATCTTTCATTTCAACAATGATTTCCTTCCTAATAATGACCATTGCTTGAACACTCAATATGGTGGAATATGCTACAAATTTCTTTTCTATTTCATCCATGATCGTCATTATTTTTTTTGCTCTCATGATAAATGATAATTGATGTTTCCATACATTTAAGTATGAACCATCAAATTTTCAAAGGTATTTATGATTTGATGTCATATTGATCACATATTTCAATTTATGACATGATCCATTGACCACTTGGTTTTTGTTATCAAAAAATAATCCTAATTTATCAATACTTATAACTAAACATGCTCTAATACCATGATACAAAACACAACTTGGGAGAATAATATGTGAACATATTAATTAATATGTGATAGGGTATACATCAATGTAGTACATATAAACATGTTTTAAAAATATTGTGTCATTGGGAAATATGACTCTTCATTCTAGTAGTTAGTTATCAATTATTAAACACTTAAATCCTAGGGATTAGCATTGATCCCTTGGTTTCATTAGATGATATTCCTCATTGTAAAATTACGTTCGATATGTTTCTTTCTCAAGAAGGTGAAATCTCTCATTTTTTTGCATAAAAAATGGAATGGTTGCCAATTTGAATTCGCATTTTGATGTGTACCTATTTATTGCAATTGAATGCATTAATTATGAAGAGACAATGGAATGACATGAAACATAACAAAGGCTATGATAACACCCATTTTCATAATCCCATAATAGGTGATTATCCTTGTAACATCATAATCAAGTGTTTTTGTTAACTTGGGCTTATTGTATCAAAATGTCAATGTTAAATTATGGAAAATAAAATGCAACACTTATGAATCAATGGCATCATGCAAGACATAAAGAGAAAGAAGAGGGGCAACGGTGGTGGGATGTGGGGAAAGGGGACAATACATTGCAATGTGACAAAACCTAACTTTAAAAGCAACAAAAAGTGGTAGAAAAAAGAAACATAACAACACACACATGGAAAACATATAAGTTGAAGAATTATACTTGTTGCATCAATGCAATTACTTGGTATTTTTGGTGCAAGGTTCTTCAATCCATTAATTTACAAAATTGATTTGGATCTTGAAAAATTTCAACATTCTATGGTTTTTTTGCCAATAGAATGGTTCATGGGTTTTCATAAAGATTCTTTTGTTGGGGATGGAAATAATCAACATTTTTCCAAAAAATATATAGTTTTATAACTTCAGGCAAGTTTATGTTTTTTATTTTACTAAAGTACATCATTACTTAATTGAAGTTTTCAATGGACAACACACACATTCAAAATGCCATTTTTAAATTCATATTAAAAATCATGGCAATAGGAGTAGGGATCTTGATCGTCATGCATCATAGGATTATGATGGCAAATCATATAACATAATGTCATCATCATGCATTCAAAGTGATTATCCAAACCTTCAAATATTTGTAATGAAATGCACTAAAAATCATCCAATTTTGTATAGAATAATTAAACTTGTAATCCACTATTCATTCCAAATCACTATACACTTTTATGTTAATTTATTTTAGTATAATGATTCGTTCAAAATATAAAATATTGAAAAATATAAAACATGATTGGGAAATGTACAACAATATTTGGATCATGGCTTGATCATCCAAAATTTTATATGGCATTGAAATCTTCCAATTACAATGATGTAGTTCATAATATTACACATTTTCAAATGGCAATGTAAAAGAAAACATTTCCATCAACCTTACCACCTAAACATAAGAATTGCACAATGTTTCTTGTGTATTGAAAATTTCAAATTTTCAAATCATATGACATGTGGCATTATTTTTCCCACTTTGGTTTCACATATAAATAAATATGGTATTTGATGAAATAAATCATATGTTTTTGGGCATTTTAGAAGTCTAGCACCCATTTATATACCATAAATGATTACAACTTTAAGAGGAATAATTTCAAACATAAAAATAAATAGGGTTCTAAAAGAGATTATAATACATGCATTAAGAGGTTATTGTCCCCCATTCACACAAAAATCAAGGTATAAATTTCTATGTGAACAAAAAATGTAAAATTTAAACACATTCCTAACATTCTAAAGGTTCATCAATATATGTAATTAGGCTTCAAAAGATACATATCATATATACATATGAAATTATAATATTTTTTTCATTAAAAAATTGGTTATAGCATATAAATTTTATACATGTTTAAAAGGTATTTTCTTTTGCAAGACATGAATATAGTTTTTATACTATAATATTACCAAAATACCAATTATTTATTTTCATGTGCATCAAATTATTTTAATATTTATGTGATGTATTTTTCATACTAAAATATTGTAATTCTAAATTATTATTTTCACATATTAAATATTTCCTTATATGATATTTTATTCCAAAAACTACAAAGAAAATTGCATGGTACAATACTTCATGGACATTCAGTAAATTGCGACCCATTTGGCTTTAAGGGTGAAATTGTATTTTGGAACATTTATTCAACATCATCTTAGTCTTGAGAGTGTTCTATTCATCACCTTTATCTTACAAGTGAACACCATTGAAAATGGAGACAATATAGGCCCATATGGTGAAAATAAATCCAAATGATGATGATTTATTAGAACCAATTTAAGTAGGACAACTTTAGGTTCTATAAATAGTAAGTCATTATTTGGATAATTCCAAACTAGATTATGTTTAGCCCATTCCCAAGTAAAGAGGCATGTAAAGGTGTCTTTTTTGGATTTGTATTTTTTCCCAACACTAGATATTTAGAACTGCATTTTCAATATCATTTTTCTTCAATTGAGTTTGAATTCAATTGAATCTAAATCCAATTATTCAATTGAATTGGAATTAAAATTCCATTCAAATGTATTTGAATCAATTCATTTAAATTTGAATTCCATTGAATTAAATTCAATTTCAATTAAATTCAATTTGCATGCAATGCCATTCAATATTTCCATTCAAATAGAGTTTAATTCCCACAAAACTCATTTATTTCATCAATTGATTAGTTGATCACCATTGGTGGTGCATAGAAATGTGAAGCCCAAATAGTTGTATGTACTCATTTTATTATATAGATTATGTAAATTAACATGTCACACTAAACATTACAAATAACCATTAATAAAGTAATAAAATATAGTGAAAATCATTACTTGATACATTTAAAATTTAAAATTTATTTATTTATAAAATTACAATATGGATTTAGATGTTTGATTTGCACTTAAATATAATTTATGAATTGCTTTTGAGATGTGGAGTTGTGTGAAGTAAGTGAGTCAATTTTATAATCAATTTGATCAAGGATCATTGGCCACATGGGTAATTTTGTACCCAATACAAGGATTTTCTCTATATTATTACATAAGTACTAGCTTAAGTCAAAAATTGATTAGATCTATAACAATCTAGGTGTCCAAAATAAACTGTACCAAAATTAATGAATGTGGTCCATAGGATTGAACCATCATAGATCAATAATATATGATAGGTGGCTTGATCCAAATAATATATCATTATTCAAAATACACAATTTGAGTAGTTTTGAATTGAATATTTTGAGGTACTCCTAGTTGCACTAAAGTGACAACAATGTGAGAAAATTGATCCATGCCCAAACTTTGTAGTTTAGGTGTGATTGCAAGTCGCCATTCCTTCTTTGAATCAGGCAAGTCAGGACCAAAGTTTACACCAGAATTGCCAAGCTTCCCAAGAAATTGGCGACAACTAATGGAGGTATTTGTATTAGCAGTTGGAAAGTAAAGGAAGGCATTAAGGAAGAGAGAAGTTGCATTGCCAATGTGAAGACCCCCAATTACTAAGACCTCTTCACCATGAAGTTGTCTTTTAATTGGTCTACTCACACAAAATGTGAATGTGGAGTTTGCAAATGTAATGGGGTTGTTGGTATTGAATGCAGGAGTGTTGATGATCATTTTGTTGATTTCCAAAGTTGAAGTAGGAAAACATGAAATAGAAGTTGCATCAGAACCGTCATGCACCCACAAGTTGGTGACATCTTCATACTTGTATCTAGTTCCACAAAACGAACAAATAATTTGTTTAGTTGCATTCTAACATAATTTAAATAAATATGGAGGCAAGTCAAAACATTCCAATTGAAATTTGAAATAAATATGGAATTCTAACAAAAAAATTGTCATAGCATGTGTATCTTCATTACCTTGAAATTTTATTACTTATATGATATTATAACTACTTGGGCTCTATGTTGTTGCACACTACCAGTGATGTTCAACCCTTTTTTCCTTATCACGTTCCCATTTGGTTTTTAATATCTTGTTATTATTTATATCAACTTGAAATTTAATTTAAATTGTATTAAACATTATATCCATGGTGGGTAAGGTAAAAGAGGGAGATAATTATTAATAAAAGATTGAGGTAGTAAAAATGAAATATATATATATTTCTTATCCCTACTGGTGGGTAGGGGAAAGGAATAAGGTATTTATTTAAAAACACCTATTTGTGTCAAGGTCTAGAAGTGTAAGGTGTATAGATAACGAATCATATAATATATATATATGTTTCATTTATGTGTAAAGTTAAACCCTATAACACATCGCAATGTAAAGCATTGAGTCTAAAAAATTCCTAGTTTATTTGGAAGGCATCTTATATTTCTAAATTGCCCTCTAGTAAAAGAAGAGGGATCTTACACCTACTCCTTAAGAGTTGGAGGAGGGTTTCAGCATGCGTAAAATCTCTCTCACTCTTAGGGAATAGGCATAAGAACCTCCCCTGCCCACATAGATGTTTAGATTTATTATAATGTTCAACTTGTGCTTTATGATGGGTAAAGTGCACACCTTTTGAGGACATTCCCACAATGCAACATGGCCAAACTTTGCAACCACCTTGTCCTAGGCTCTTTCTTTTGGGAATCCCCCCCCCCCCCCCCCCCCCCCCCCC
>Ga0209208_10004428_pt1 | contig 19894 bp, 7 predicted proteins | sample S1TSphfallax_3_FD_187694 | JGI IMG/M metagenome (GOLD analysis project Ga0209208, IMG submission 187694) | Host-associated microbial communities from peat moss isolated from Minnesota, USA - S1T2_Fd - Sphagnum fallax MG (SPAdes) (version 2) | ecosystem: Host-associated > Plants > Peat moss >...
AAAAAAAAAAAAACAAAAACAAAACTATGGGCATTTGCCTTGTGTGTCATTTATTTAATTGTTTTCCTGTGATACCCAAAGGGTACGTGTCTCATGGGAAATTAAAATAAATAAATAATTGTGTCTATTTTTACACCCAGTTTCAGCCTTGGGGGAGTTGGGGGAGGGCGTTCCGGAAGTAAGCCGGGCAGAAGTACGTGCCCACCAACTGTGGCAGACAGGCGATAATCTGCTGATTCCACTTTTAATTTCTGCCAGTTCCACTTAAAATGCTGGGGAATACCGGTTATGCTCTGGGAGGGTTCTGGTTGAGTCCCTTACCATCTGGACTGATCATCGTCGAGCCCACTTCCCTGTTCTGGAACTCGCTGTGTAGGACCCGTTACCAATTTACGGAACGGCGTCTTTGCTAACTGGGGTCTTCGCGTTCCTAGGTGGAACTGCAATAATGATTTACTGGTCTAGTTAACAGGTATAAGATGGTGGGCTAGGGCGTAAAGAAGGGGGGGGTTGGGAAACCGGGGCAGTGGGCTGGGTGAGAACATGGGCATGGCATTTGCGCGGGCTGCAACTTTCTCCCGCGCATCCGGCTGCCCTTTGCCGCCGTGAAAGAGCTACGTGTACCCCTTTACCGAGCCTTTGTTTTCCTAGTGCCACGGCAAACCCAAAGCTCTCCCGAACCTAACAGCAAGGCTTTGTTCATAAGGCCGCAATGAACCGAACCAACCCGCGAGCCGTTGTTCCTAGGGCCACAGCGAAACGAACCTGTACCGAACCTAACCAATTGCATTTTTTCCTTACGCCATAGCGAGCCCGGAGCTGAAACAAACCGAACCTAACCCGGAGCCTTTGTTCTGAAGGCCACAGCAAGTGATCCCGAAGCTGAAACGAACCTAACCACGAGCCTTGGTTCCTGCGGCCACTGCGAGTCTGAAGCTGTGAATCTTTTACCTCAACGCGAGCCTTTGTTCCTAAGGCCACTGTGACCCCGAAGCTGCACCGAACCTAACATCGAGCCTTCGTTCCTACGGCCAGCCAGACCCGAAACTGAACCGAACCTAACGGCGAGCTTCACCGAAGCACCAAAGTGATAGTCTTAGAGAAAAGGAGGAAGAAAGGAGACTCCGAGGACGAGAAGCAAAGCGCGACGACTCATCCATGACGCGTAAGTAGCAACACAATTTGCTGCCGAGATGCTCACATTGTGAGAGATCGCACCGTTTTTGTTACCTATTTTGTTGTCTGGATAGTTCTAGAGAGGAGGTATCGGAGAGAATATTCACAGAGAGCGGGGAAGAACCGGGGGGGCAGAAGGAGAGAGAAAGAGAGAGCGAGCCCTAGACAAGATATGATTGCACGGAGAGGGGGATTACAGAGGCTAGAGGTTTGTATGGGTGAAGGATGCCAGAGCTGCGTAGTGGAGCGCGACAGCACCGCTCTGCTCCATCCGTAGTTCCGGCAGGAGCTATTGCTGGCTGTCCTCCTCCTCCTCCTCCGGAAACGACGACTGTAGTTAGACGAACTGCTGCGGCTCCTCCCCGGAGACGTGCGGGTGTTGTGGTGATAGGGGATTCGTGTCCGTTGAAGAATCGTGTCAGAACTCGTGCTGCAGTTGCGAAAGAAGAAGCAGCAGCAGCAGTTGTTGTTACTACTACTACTAATCCCACTAAGGTCGTCGGCCGTGCCAAGGGAGGACGGACCGTGAGCGGTCGGCCTGCCAAGCAGAATCGGAATAAGAAACCTCGTGCTCAACCAAAAGCTGCTGCCACTCGACCTAGACAGAAAGGTACTGGGCGAGGAAAACAGGTTTCTCCTAGATCCCGTTCCCAAGAGCCTAAGCCGTCTCCTCAAGATCCTCTTCCTCCATCTCCTCAAGATCCTTCTCCGTCTCCTCCCGAGGCACCTCCTCAAGATCTTCATCCGTTTCCCAAGCTACCTCAAGATCCTCTTCCTCCTCCTCATCGTCCTGCCCTTCCCGAGGGACGCGTTGAAGTGGATACAGACCTGCCTAAAGACAGACCAGCGGAAGTGGCCGAAGTCAGAAATATGGAGGAAGAGAGCGCTGGACGTAGTGCAGAGAAGATACCTGGTGCAGAGGACGATGGCAGTACCGCACCTCTTCCCGAGAGGGTAATTTTTTCTTCTGTGGATGCTTCTTCTGCACATCTTTCTTCATCATAAATTGTGGTTTATGTTGCGCTTCCCAATTAGCACACATGTTGTAGACGGACAGTACTTAGTTTTGGAATGGAGTTCTGATGATTCTGATGATATTCCCTCGCACAATGGAGAGATGGAAAGGTTATAGGCACTATGCTGGTCTGTCACCCGAGCACCAACGCTACTGTTGTTGATGATTTGTCTTTGACATGTATGCATGCTTTTGGAAGGTTGCTGTTTGTGGCATGCATGCATGTGTGTACTTGGCTTCTGTTGTTGTTCTTAAGGGTCTGATTGATGATCTCTTGAAACATTTTGTAATATATGCCAAACAGGTGCAAGTTGGTGGCTCACCAGTTTACAAGATAGAAAGGAAACTTGGGAAGGGAGGTTTTGGACAAGTCTACGTAGGTCGTCGCGTAAGTGGAGGCACAGAGCGGACGGGTCCACAAGCTGTAGAGGTAAAATCTGCATGCAGGAGATGGTTTAGAGCAAGTCCTTCAGTGTGGAGACAAACTCTGATGTAGTCTAAGATCGGTCTGTTGCCTTTTCAGAGACAGATGTTGCCTAACTGACATCACTATCTCCTGCTAGTGTTATGTGTTGGAACTAAACATTGCAGATTGAAATGTTGTCTTTGGCAGGTTGCATTGAAGTTTGAGCACCGGAGTAGTAAAGGCTGCAATTATGGTCCCCCATATGAATGGCAGGTTTACAAGTGGGTTAAATGTCTAGATCCCAAATCTTATGATTGCATTGTGAGCTTTTTGATGTTCTTCCTTCCCCTATGCAAATTTTTTTGTTACCGGTTGTTGCCTCTTGTGTTTTGTTTTGTTTTCTCATGTCTGTTTCTTATGACACATGTAGTAAGTTTCAGATGTGCATGTCTTTTTGCAGCACACTTGGTGGCAGCCATGGGGTGCCCCGTGCTCATTTTAAAGGTCGGCAAGGTGACTACTATGTTATGGTAATTTTCTCTGCCAGTTGTTGCTTGATTGCTCATTATCTGGTGTGTACTTTTTGCTTGGTGGTCTATTACCTGTTAATGCATGATGCTGACATGTTCTGGAACCTTTGGCCATTCACAGGTCATGGATATGCTTGGGCCCAGCCTGTGGGATGTTTGGAACTCGTCAGGCCAGGCGTAAGATGTTCCTCATGCTTCTGATTATTTTCTGCTTTGTTTGAAGATATGGGGGCAAGGGACATTCTACTTTTGATTATGTATTGATGTCTGTCCCAAATCTGAATAGTGTTTTGGTTGTTTCGTGCAGGATGTCGACTGAAATGGTGGCTTGCATTGCAGTAGAGTCCATTTCTATCCTGGAGAAGATGCATTCTCGAGGGTATTTCCTAGTATCTGGGGCCGGTTCATCTGTGTTGAGCTGATGTGAAAATATTTAGGTTGTGCACCTTATGTGTTGTATTGAGAACGGAGTGTGTAGATGTATGGACATGGATTTAAAGTGGTGTTTTGACTGCAGCTATGTTCATGGAGATGTGAAGCCAGAAAATTTTCTCTTGGGACAGCCTGGAACTTCTGAAGAAAAAAAGCTATTCCTTGTTGATCTTGGGCTAGGTTAGTGAAAAGTGTTTTCAAATGTCCATTTTGTTTTGGCACCTTTCTTCTTCTTTTTCCCTGAATTATATTCCTGATTCTATGTCTTGACTGAATGACACCCTCAAGTCTTTCATGTTTGCACATGAATCTGAGCTGAAAGGAAATTATCTGTACTTCTTTCCAATTTATTCAACTGTTAAATCAATTTCTATTGAGGGTGAATTTGAAGTTTTGTAAGTGGTTTGTCTTGGCAGCCACAAGGTGGAGGGATGGGACCACTGGTCAGCATGTGGAGTATGACCAAAGGCCTGATGTGTTTCGGTAATCATTTTCATCTGAGTGTGCAAATCAGCATAGGGTGGTGGCTGCCCAGAATAGAAGTAATTAGCTCGTTGTAACTTGGTGGAGGACCAAGACAATTATCCCAAATGATTGGGACTGATGGTCATTTGGCATGTGGTTTTTGGTTCAATTCACATCTAAGTCATTCCAATGTCACCTACTACAGGCAACCCACCTGTAGTAGGGGTCAACAGGTTAACAACTCACCAGAAAACCATGTGGCTATCTTGGTGTCAAACTTTGGGGGAGGGTTTGGAAAACCCAGTGCCCCTGATACAGCACATAGAAAGTGACTGCTATGAAGTGATGCAGGAAGTCTTACAAGCTCGACACAGTCATTCAGTCATTTTATTTGTCAAACATAAGTTACAATGAAATAATTCAGTAAGCCCTACAGTTTCAAGAGTCACTGAGTCATTGTAGTTGACAAGCCACATCTGCTTTTTTTCGTAACCTCCTGCATTTGAATGTTGGCAGTGGAACTGTTCGATATGCAAGTGTGCATGCACACTTGGGTCGTACTGGAAGCAGAAGGGATGACATGGAGTCATTGGCCTATACTCTAGTGTTTCTCCTTCGAGGTCGCTTGCCTTGGCAAGGTTACCAGGTAGAAGCTGCATTGCTCTCTGTCAATCTACTGTTCCATGGAATTTTAATTGGTTTGAAGTTAGTTGGCAGTCAGTTGATGCCCACTAGGATTCTAATCTGGGTATGGCGTGGTGACATTTTCTGTATAGGGTGACAACAAGGGGTTTCTAGTGTGTAAGAAGAAAATGGCAACCTCCCCAGAGATGTTGTGCTGCTTCTGCCCAATGCCATTCAAGCAGTTCCTTGAATTTGTTGTGAACATGAAGTTCGATGAAGAGCCAAACTATGGCAAGCTTGTATCACTGTTTGATGGGATTTTGGGTCCAAATCCGGCTGTAAGGCCCATCAACACTGATGGTGCACAGAAGGTTAGTTTGGTGAGGAGGTGTCTTCAGTTTTGCTGAAATGTATGCAACAGTGTTTATCAATGGTCTTTGCAAGGGCTTATATGTATCCCAAAAGTTTTGACCCCAAAGCATGTCATGACAGGTTGGGCAAAAGAGGGGAAGGATAACTGTCGAGGAGGAGGAGGATGACCAACCAAAGAAGAAGATACGGCTTGGAATGCCTGCAACCCAATGGATAACTGTCTACAATGCCCGTCGACCAATGAAGCAAAGGTACAGAATGTCATTGAGTTTGGTTTGTTTGTTTATTGACATGGTGTGCTTTGAGGGTGATGTTATGTGTTGTTATCAACTCTGGTTGTATTGTGTAATAGTTAGTTCTTACATTTTGCATGCAGTATCCATGTGGACATGTATACTCACAACTTTTATGGATTAGGGTTTCCCTTGTTATTGTAGTTTTCTTGCTGGTGCAGAGGATTCATCGTGGTAGTATCAGCAGCCTGTATGTGTATTGATTGGGAGATGAGGCTTGAACAATACATTTGTTAATGTGTCAAGTATCTTTTGTGCTGGGTGGTTTTGCACATGGACAACTCTATCTTGTGCACTGCATTGTTTAGCTATTAGTTCATTTGGAGAAAAGAAGAGTCAGGGTTTCTCTTGGCATGGAGGTAAGGCCTGGAGCATGATTTTCAAACTCCTTGCAGGGTAAATGGATATGCCCTACAGCTTGGTGTTTGCCCTTGTGGAGACCAATGCAGTATCTGTTTCAACTGAACTGGCTTGTGGTCACTGCTATGTGTATGGATCATGGAGATGGTTGGACATAAATTTGTTTGTGCATTAGACAAGGGTTTTCTCTGCAATCTCATAAACCTGATTCAGTAGTCAGAGTCTGATGTATGTGTATCAGAAGGCCTGAGATGGTGCTGTTTCAATCAGTGACTTGACACCAGAACTGGAACTGCAGGTACCACTATAATGTTGCTGATTCGCGGTTGACTCAGCATGTGGAGAAGGGCAATGAAGATGGCCTGTATATAAGCAGTGTAGCTTCTTGTACAAATCTGTGGGCCCTTATCATGGATGCTGGAACTGGGTTTACTGCACAAGTTTATGAGCTCTCACATGTCTTCCTCCACAAGGTTTGTACAGTACTTACAGTCATACTGCATGCTTGATAGCCTTTCATGGAGTTCTGTATGCAGCTTGTCTTTGAGAGTGGCTTTCTGACAGTTTGTGTTTATCCACAGGAGTGGATCATGGAGCAATGGGAGAAGAACTATTACATCAGTGCAATTGCTGGTGCCAATAATGGAAGCTCTCTTGTTGTTATGTCAAAAGGTTAGAGAGGCTTTATTCCAGTTTGCAGTATTTTGGTCATGATATGAATTGGTTTGCTTTTAGGCAATATTGGTAGATGTCTTCAAACTTTATGAAACTTTTGACTAACTGCAATTGTGTGACTTCTTCTTTCAGGTACATCTTATACACAACAATCATACAAAGTCAGTGATTCATTTCCTTTCAAATGGATCAACAAAAAGTGGAGAGAGGGATTTTATGTTACATCAATGGCTACTGCTGGCAGCCGTTGGGGAGTTGTCATGTCACGCAATGCAGGCTTCTCAGACCAGGTTAGCATGCTTCCTTTCCTCTTCACCAGACTAAGGTACAAGTCACAAAGACAGCTGGAAGTTTTTTAAACTGCCTTTCACTTTTGGTGTTGTTGCTGTAGGTTGTGGAGCTTGACTTTTTGTATCCAAGTGAAGGGATACACAGACGGTGGGATAGTGGGTACCGCATCACAGCTACAGCTGCAACTTGGGATCAGGCTGCATTTGTATTGAGTGTACCACGCAGAAAACCAAATGATGAAACTCAGGAAACCCTGCGCACATCAGCTTTTCCAAGTACACATGTTAAGGTATGTGCTTGGTTTCAATCTCTTTTTTCAAAGGTCCTTCACTGTACATGATTGAGTGCATCACAGTTTTTAGACCTAACCGTGATGTTTCACCCTGTTTTCACAACTGTGAGTAATTTTACAGAAACTCAGTACATTGGTTTTTGTATGAAACTGACCATCACTCACAATCAGAAGCTGGCAAATTCAGTGGGAGTGTTTTGGCAATGTTGTTGTTTTACAAAATGCTAAATCATAAATATGGAGGAGTTCTGAATGTCTATGAGCATGTCGTTTCCTCTGTGCAGGAAAAGTGGTCAAAGAATCTTTACATTGCAGCTGTAAGCTATGGGCGGACTGTGTCATAATACCTCTTCTGCAGCAGAGAAGTAGCTTTGAGGACATGCAGCTAGGCATTGATTGCAAAGGCTCAAAGGGGACCATCTGCTTGATGTACATCTCTTGGGGTTCCTGCTTGATTGGTTGATATGGACATCAACACATAAATGGTGGCAGGATTTGGCATCAGAGCTAGTGTCTTGCTCATGGTCATCTGGGGCGAACGTTCTGGTGATCTCCCGTATGGGGGAAAGGGCAAGTGAATTAAGTTATCCAGAGTATCTGTTTTATTAGGCAGAGGATTTGCAGGTAATTTGAGGGCAGGAACAGTGTAATTTTGGTTGTCATCAGGTCAGTGTCCATGCAGCCAGTGATAGCACTTGCTTCATGGAAGATTTTGATGTTTTGCACCAAGACAAAGGATCTTCCATGTGAGTCTTGTTTCTCTTGTGGGTAGGTTGAGCTGGTCTTTGCGGGCCCCATGACAGCTATTACCTTCTATGTGGATTTTAACATGTGCTGCCTGGCAGTAGGCCTTATGTGTAGTGTTGCTGATGCTTGTTACCAACCCCTTGTTCAGCTCCAGTGAGGACAAATATAGTCCCAGGTTCTGACTTTCCCTTTCTCTGCACCTCTTGATTGCGTAAAACTTTGTTCTGGATTCCTTTCAGCTTGGCATTCAGCTTTGATGGCCAGGCCTGAATTGTTTGGTTTCTTGAAATTATGGTATTTGTTTTTCCCTATTGAAAGCCTTTCTTTGTATTCAGTCAGCCCTTTATGTACAAAGTTGTTCCGTATATTAAAACAGTAGAAAGTTGTGCTGCTACCTTTACTGCCATTCCATTTACATGCATTGTGTAGTCAGGATGCATTCCAAAGATATGTACTCTGTTGATTGCAGTCTTCTTAGCATGATGGGAAGTTGATGCAGTTGCAGAACAAGAAGGGCACTGACCCGACATGCTCCCCAGGAGTGAAACTTAAAGGTGGGAATGTGGGAAGATGGGATCCCTGTTGGTTATGAAGCAGGGATGTGATGTGTAAGTTAGTACAGGTGAGGACCTGACCTGTTAGCGCATAAGCTGAGGATAGTTAGTGAGTTGTATTACATTTTTTTTTCCAGGAAAGCATTCCAAGTGAGAGTAACTCCTCTCCTTGGATATCGTCAATTGATCAGGTGCAGTGGAGAATTCTTCTTGGGTGATTTCACTCCTTGCATATTGAACACATGTTCTGAGCTAATCTACACCATTGTGTAGTATTCATATTGTTTTTAACTACATTTCAACGTTTCATCAGAGAGCTTCTGCAATTTCTGAATGAAATTGGTTATCATGTTTTGTATGAGTTCAATTTTCCCATTTAGAAGATCTTTGCAAATAAATCAGCAATGTGGACAATAAAAAACCAACATAATTAGCATAAATAGTTTTAAACTTGTATACGTATGTTTGAAGGTTCAATCTTTGGTAAATACACATAACATTATATGTCACCACATTTGGGCCCTTAGCTTTCCAAAAACTATTAGTTAGAATTAAAATTGTTGGAACCTACCTATTTTTTCACTAATGCTTTGGTTTTAAATGTGTAGTGATGTTAAATTCTAATTTTCTTGGTTCTCTGCTGCTGGAGATGGAAAGGGCCTATCTATCTGCATGAAAATCAAAGGCATCCAAATAAGTAAAATTAAAAATGAAGTGATCACAATGTACTTGGTGCAATATGAAAGGTAATATGATCTGAACAAATGTGGCCCTCGCATGAAATGTCAATTGTTGAATTAATTTGATGAGATATTCAGGTTGAAAATTAGTTTATGCACAATGTAGGATTCTCATGTATCTTACACTTGCCATGTGTGAAAATGTAAAGAACTTAAAAACATAAAATCATTGTTTGCATTTCAAGGTTTTCCATTCTATAGCCACAAAATTTCTACATCTTATTTTGACATAAATAGAATGTGATTGCAATTTGGCTATGCCTTGTGAAGAATAGTAAACACCCCAAGTCATGACTCATGACCTTTTAAATACATTAATAACTTGTCAAATTTTTGAAGTCAAAATTGTGGTAGTAAAACAAAAAAATTGGGGGTTTGTAACCGACATTGCGGTTTGGTATTCTTGTTTAACTAAACATTTGTTTAAAATGCTTGAACAAATTACTAGGGCTTAACTTTGTTAGAATATTATGCCCTAAGTTTGAACATTTAAAAGCTTCATCATAAAAGTGTATAGTAAATCTATCGATGTTATTACTTATTATCAATGTAGGATGGTTATTAGAAAGATGAAGAGACCTGTGGCAGTTATCAGGGTAGTTCTTAGAGCATCTCCACCAATGCTCAGTATGTTACCCTGCACTGGAACTCTTGGATGAAGTTTCATCAGTGAATCCACTGGAAGACTGCTTGCTAGCACTGTGACTACATGCACAACTTTCAGATCCCTGGAGGAGCCCTGGAACAGGCTAATAAACACTGTAAAATCGTACTTATTGACTGGTCCTTGTTTCTGATTGACTAGATAGTTTGATTGGTCCAAGTGGGTTGCTATTAGTAGTTTGCCACCTATTTGTAGTCCCAGTTTCAGTTTTATGGGTGGGGTTGGAAAAAAAGTTAAGTAACTAAAACTTTGATGTGAGATATAAAGTTTTGCAAGGTCACATTCTGAGTGAAGCCTGGGTGGAGATGCTCTTAGTATTCACTACTATGTTTCTAAAAAACATTAAGGACCCAATCCTGGTATGTAACCATGCTCTAGAACTGACCATAAAACTGCTACTAGTTCGTGTGTGTGATTTTTCATGAAAACCAGCAGTTCTTTAGAGTCTCAGATATAAATCAGGACTCATCACAGCTCTTTCATTTCTGTTATTTTTTCAAAGAACTCGAACCGGTGGCTCTCCTATCCTGAAATAATTTAAAAGCCAGAGCTGGAGTTCTTTATAAACTCAAATAACTGCACAACACCAGTTATTACTTATTACCTCTGTTTGTGTGCATATTGCAAGACTAGTGGTATGTACCTTCATCTTGAATTTTTCTTAGTGTAAAATATGAAAGAAGATATGGAGAGATGTAATGCAGATGAACCCTCCTCAATCACCAAAACTTACTAATATTACATGGCACCCTTAATTGCACTGCTAGTATATATATCACTTGGTATGATGAAACTTCAATTGTCAAAATAACATTGGTTTTTACTTTATTCACATTCATGACTGTTTTGCATATTGGAACATATTGTATGATTTTGAATAACTAAAGACGATACGAAAGCTAGAGCTTGAATCAATTGCAACTATTTTATTAAATCATAATCAAGATATCAAATGTTAAGCAAATAGGCTTGTTGTTCAAACCATACCCTTGAGCAAAAGTTTCAAGAACATCAATAACTGGAACATTATGGTATTAAATGGCACCTTAATTGCAATATTAGTACTTCACATCGTATCCTTATACTTCAATACTTGAACAACATTGTTCTTATCATGACTTGTGATTTTTAAACTTTGAATACAATGCTAATAATGTCCATTGCATAAAACTATTTTCTGTTTGCAATACATTTGTTGAATCCACCTTTGTAAATGTTTGTTTAAACCATAATTGCATGGTTGCTTCCATTGTTATTTTAATTCTATGCAAACTGTGGGTACATTCAAATCTATTGCTTTACAAATAAAATGTTAGAAAAATATCTTTTAATGATTTTAATATGTGTTTTCGTAAATGTCGCATAAGCTTCAATTTGTACAAATAATTGATGGCACTCATCTGGGTAAGGCCTTATGAGTGTACCGAATCTCCAAAATGAGGTAGGATGCAAGTTGGGATTGAAGCAGGGGTTCAAAAGTCAAGAACATACCACTTCGAGGCTTGACCTAACATATTACACCCTTCTTGGCTAGTGCACAGCATTGCTGTGCATTTTACCAGCCTCAGAAAACTATGCAAAAATGCTGAGCCAAACCCGCATGTTACCAATGGTACCAGTGTAGGTGCTGGTTCACCCAAGGCAATGAATCTACCAAAACACCCTATGCTAAATTCACACCAAGGTGTAAAAGGGAACTAAGGAATAAACTAGTCTTAAGTCTATCTCATTCACACACAAGGGTACAAATTACCCAAAAAATGAGTGATCAAGTGATGTGTCATTGGGGTTAAGGAGGGGATGAATGTTTTGATATATCTTTTCCCTAGGAATAAATATTTATAATTTTATAAGATTTTTCTTGAAGTTAAGATGGAATAAGGAGGTTAGTTTGACCCCTTGGTTTCAAATAATTAAAATATTCCCTTCTATGATATAGATGTCATCTAACTTTTGTCCTTTCAATTTTCCACCCTAAGTTTGAACTCCTCAATATATGATTAAATTAATTTCATTAAATTATTTTAATCTATCCTCATGTGTGAACAAACAACAGGTGAGGGTTACTCCTTAGACAATCAATTAAAACTCCAACAACGTTATTTTTTCCTGAATTTTTTGTTGGGGCATTATTACTGAACATCCCAAGAGGGATTTAGCAATAAATGACGACCTATTATTATAACTTGTCCAAATAAAATAGCATAGCATGACTACCCACGCTAGCCATGATAGACATTTAATAAATTGACCCAAAATATTCATTATTTGGTGATTTTTTTCCCAAAAATATATAAAATACTGAGACAGAATATTCATGTTAATTTCATTTTTTGCAAAAATGTGAAATTTCACATTAAAAAATGTTGCCCACCAATCAAAAATGGTTAAATAGAACAATAATAATCTTATTATCCTTTGGTGTGAATGCAAATTGAAGGAAATAAATTCTACATAACAAAACACCCTAATGCACTTTAGAGCAATAGATCGTACATCAAAATATTATGAGAAAGGTCATACATTTTACGAATTAATTACAATACAAAGTACCATAGCCTAGGGTTAGGTTCCACATTGATGAAACAAATAATTAAGTTTCTTTCAAAAAGAATAATTTTGATAAATTTGAAATTATTAATATTTCATATCTACTATGATATTGTCACATGAATAATGAAATTATTTAAATTGTAACCTCCAATAATTATGATGGTTTTCAACTTCTTACCTTCATATTTTCATAAATTTTCATTTTATTATTTTAATCATTACTTAATGACAAAATTGATCTTAAGGTAAATTATTCTTGTATTCTAAGATGCACTTTGAATAATACACTAGAAAGTTTTTACCTATTGGTCTTAGGAATACATAGGTTACATCCTTTTCAAATAATATATGTTTGTATTGATTGAAATACCTAACTATTTGGTGGGTGGGTTCTAGTTTGTTAGATCATGTGTTTGGGTTGCAACAATTGTTCATTTTCCCATCTTGTATGTTCCCCATCATAGTTGACAACATTATTATCATAGGCCCTTCATCTAAGGTCATTCAAGATTTTGAATTTCTTAGCTTGCCAACTCCAAGACATAGGTCTTTTGGTGGAACCCCACAAATGCATAACTTGGTTTCTAGTTCAATTTTCTAATCGATTTCAAACCCCCCTTTTCATTTAACACTCATTCAAAAGGAATCAAAGTCTTGGGCATCTTAATAATCATTCATGTCATTTTTCACCCAAAATTCCTTGTTAAAAGACATTGGATATGTAGAATTGCTCTTAGGTTGGTGATACTCAAATAATCTATGAGATTCTAACATTGTGTTTTGCACAATGATTTTCATACCTCTTGTAGCACTTCCCCCACTTTCTACCTTGAATTTTTTACTTCATTTATTATCAATTGACCTTTCCTTGCTTTAAGTTTTTGAACATTTTGTAGGTCCAAGTTCTTTTGACAATCCCAAATGGGCATTAGCTTGTTGTCAACTATCCTTCCCCATCATTTTACGAAGTGTTGGCTTCATGTTGTCAATCCACATTATTCCAACTACATTCATAGGTAGTTGGGCCATTATAATTTCCATTTTGGCCTTTACATTTTTGCATAACTAACAATCTTTCTTTCTTAAGGCCTTGGTGCATGCACATAATAAATATCACCCTTTTCAATGACACTTATTGGTAGCTCCCAACCTCTTGCCCACCTAATTAGGGCAAGTTTTTCCCTTTTTTGAACAATACATATGTATGCAGTTTCAACACCTATAGGATTCCATTTCAAAGCATGTGCATCAACATACCTTTTCTAACATTATTTGAAAAGAAGGTCTTGAACATTGTCTACAAATACTAGATGTTTGTGAACCCATGTTGCCCAATCCTTATTTGAGATTTTAAGTGAGATGTAGTAAGCATGTTGATACACAATACCATTTCATAAGAAGAGAGGTACTTCAACATGAAATTCAATTTTGATACATTGTCATTGCAACAATGATAATGGATATTTTGACAAAAATTTACTTCATGATAAACCCAATTTGTGTATGTAACAACTTGGTGTATGTTTGATACTAACAACTCATATATTCTTTGTTGTCACATTTCATGCCTTAATGACCTTTACCACCACCAAATTTCCTAGACATTGTACCCTTCTTTATCTTCATGTGGGAGTAATTTTTGTTATTCTACTTTTTTTGAAGACACTCCGCAATCTGATTACTTCAAAATAGACAAAATCAATTGAAGAAGATTTTACCCAATTTGAAAGTAAAAGTTGACATTATGAGAAATCATGTATGTTGCAATTAGATTGCCATGCAGCTAAACCTTCAAAATAATTAATATACAATTATGTTACAACCATCTCATGGAAATACAACAAATAAAAAAATAAAATGCCACATTAGAAAATCAAGGAGTTATACTATGGTTGTGGGTTAATTACAAGATGGACATCTATGTAGTAGAATGTACTCATTGTAAATATGCTTGTAGTCAATCATGTTTGATCTTGTTGACAAATTGGAAATTAATAACATGTGACAACTACATTATAATTAGGATAAATGTAACACCCAATCAACCACTATTTTGCAACTAGTGTATGGTTTTGACACACGATCATGCCATGTGTGTGCATTTTCATCACCCATTAGTTTTGACACTTTCAACTTGTTTGCAATTAATTGTCAATTATGAATCCCATTGGTACAACTAGTTGTGTTGCTAGGTTGCCATTATATAAGATCTACTTTTCCACTATTTTGCAACTATTGATCAACTATTTTGTTACTAGTTTTTCACTACATTGTAACTTTCAACATCATGTCACCTTATAAACATATCAAACCATGAAATTCATTGAAGGTGAAATTCTACTTTTGAAGTGAAAATTTAAAAAATATATATATTGTATTACAAATTCAATTAGGGTGTGCATATGGATCTACCTTTATATACCTCAATGTTTAATATTATGAACATTTAATTGTTTCATTTACAAGGGCCAATTCCTTTAATCTAATCATGGGTTTATGCCAATTATAAAGAAATTCAAGATGTACAAAGGATGATTTTTTTCCTTTTATAATTAACATCTAGTAAACATATAAGCCAAAATAACAAAATTAGTTAAGCCAACATGTGGACAATTAATGTGCAATTAGATTTTAACTTGGAATTTGAAATTTGAAAATATGAAATTTGAGGGGGAAACTTTTAAGCAAGTGACACATGGTAGTAAATCAAAAGACCTCTCTTTGCATTAAAAACCTTCATGCATTAATGTTTATTGTCAAAAAACTCAAGATGAATTAAAAAGTAGGTCTTTTTTTCTAAACATATTGTGCATTTTTTAGATTTTTGGTGATGCAATTATCATATCATTTTTTTTCTCTCTCTCTCTCTCTCTCTCTCTCTCTCTCTCTCTCTCTATATATATATATATATATATATCCAATTTAGGAGTAAAGCTGAAAAGTTACATTACAATTTTTTTTATTTTTTTAGAAAACTTGCAGGTTGAAGTTTTTTTTTTTGTTCTTGGAGGTTGAAGGTTATTGTTCTTATTTTTGGAGGTTGAAAGTCTATGATTTATGTTTTGTGACATGTATTTTTTGGGCATTTATGATGACTTTTGTTGTTCTTGTGTTAAAGGGTTGAATTTTGACAATGTTTGAATCTATCAAAATTAAAGTTATGCATAAAAGGTAAGGTTTTTTCAAAATAAAATAGTGGTTTTGTTTGAAAATATATATTCTTGAATAAAAGAACATACACATGTGATGTATAATTTAGTTCAATTACTAATAACTATCTCATTGAATGTGTTGTTCTTGTTTGTTATGTAATAATATTAATTAATACATGCAAAAAAACAAATTCCAAACAAAAAAGGTATGGTGAATTTAAACCTCAATATTCCAAGTATGTGACGTAATTTATTTTGAAAATCACCATTGTATGCAAATATAATTAATTGTAATTTAATTTGTATTAATGTTCTATTTGTTGCATTTAGTGGGAATTATGTTCTTTTAGTGACATTGCATTTGTAAACTAGTTTTATTTCAAATGAAAGGATGAACATTTAAATATCGTTTGCATCACAATGTTATGTATGTTGCATTTTAATGATAAATAAATTCTATTTGTGACATTACAATTGTAAATTAATTTTTTATTTAAGTTGAAAGGATGGACATCTAGATATTTTTGCATGATAATGTTATATATATGTTATTGATCTCATTTCACATTTAACATTGAATGTCATGATATGATCAAGTTCATATTGACAAATTGGAATGAAAAAATTATGGCTCAAGCTCCATTTTAAAAAAAACAAAAAAAAACTATAATTTATAAAAACATAGTGTTTTAGATGGTAATATTTGATTGTCATGGTTCATCATCTTTGTGACGACCTTTTGTTTAGGTAGAGGAATTTTTTTGTTATAAATGATTTAGGCAATATGTTCAGATTTATAAGCAAATTAATAAAAAATGTTGTTGTAATGCATTTTCCAACTTCGAATGTCAATGCATATAATTTCAGATCCATTTCATATTTACAAATAGTGTTGGAATGCAATTTTGCATTATCTATCATAATTTGGACAATGATAATGTGTGTGCAAAGTTTACACATTTGAACTATAAGTTGCAATTTAATTGTCCAATATTATTAAAATCAATTGCCATAATAAAAGTACATTGGAAGTCGTAACTAAACATTTAGTTGCAAAGGACATCAACAAACCTTGTTTGTTAATGGATGAATGAGAAATCATGCAAGCATTAGGTTTGTTGATGGATGAATGAAAATCATGCAACATTAAGTTTGTCAACGAATCAATAAAGAATCACACAAGCATTAATTTCATCAATAGATGAACTTGCATGATAATTATTCCATAGTAGTCATCTAGTTGCCATGTGCAAATTGGGTACATTGCAGTTACACACAAGAACTATGGAATATAGTTGTCTTACATGTGACCCTTTTTATTACAAACCCTTCGATTTTTCACTATTGAGGATTTCTCATGTGGACTTCAACTTGTGGGGAACTCACGTTAAAGGAAAATCTGTTTGTTGAAAGCTGATGTCAATATTGATTGATGGTGTCTTTCAAGACTTTTCTGCATTTTTTTTGACATTTCACAAACTCATATCCTCAGAGGGTATTGTTGAGATATCTTTGGGGGTTTGAGATGGCAGATGTCCCACCCCTGCAGACAAGTAATGCACCATGTTCTATATTTTTGAGAATGTAACAGTTAAGCTGAACATAATTTTTTTTTGTTGATGGGACTAGTATATGTGCTCATTGTGAAAGCAATTTAGGTGTTGGGATTGATTGTGAGAATGAGTTTGCATGTAGGTTCAAGGCATGAACACAGATGGTGCCAAGTTGAGTCACCCTAGTATTCTGAAGCAATAAGGATTTTCAGGGAGGGAGGAATGACAGCATTTTGGAAGGGCAATGGTGTCACCATTGTTCATTGGCTTCCATATTCATCCACCAACTTTTTTGCCTATGAGCATTATAAAATGGTGTGAAGCTGCTGCTGCTGCTGAACACTAAAGTTTCTGTTAATTTCACAGTGAAAAAAGTCCAAATCACTTCGTGGTGCAGTGTTATGGTGATTGAATTGATTCTTATTTCAGCATGTATGAAGGTTGACCTGTCATGGCTTGAAATGCAACTTTGACAAAGTTGCTAGTGAAATGCTGAAATAATCTCCCGGGCTATTCCTCCATGGTTGTAATTTGTCGTTGACTGCTTCCTGGTGAATGTCCTTCTGTTTGATTCCTGATAGAGAGTTGTTTGGGCATGCAGGCCAAATACATCACCCATATTTGTTAGTCTTGCTTGTGGCAGACTTGCGGGTATTGCTCCTCTTCAGGTAATGCTTGCCGTGCTTAAAGCTTTAGTCCCTCTGCCCTACTCCAAAAGCCTGAGTGCACAGTGGATAGTTCATAGAAGTCCCAGAAATGCATGTGTGCCCATGTCATGTTGAATCTAGTCACAGTGTAAGTGAGGTAGTTAGGGATGGGGAGACAGTCAAGGTTATGAAAAGAGAGTAGACACACACGTTAGGCTCTAATAAAGGGGAGGTTTTGGGGGAAACACCAACATTGCCAATTGATTTTGGTGAGGAAGTGAATGCAGTTAGACGGGGCAGGAGGACGAGCTCTGATATACAAGAAAGGCTTGGCAGGGACTTGCAAACAGATCATACAACAGGAAGGTCTTCTTGGGCTCTACAGGGGAATAGTACCAGAATACTACAAAGTCATTCCCAGTATTAGCATTGTTTTATGACATATGAGTTTATGAAGCGCATCTTGCAGCCTCAATCCTGGAATGGCTACTAGGTTAGATAATTCAACTTCTATATGCTTTCAACAAAGAAATTGTAGAACATCACATGGGCAGGTAGAGACTATACCATTTTGCAGTTAAATTTGAGGCACTTAAAACAATAGGTTATTCCTTGCTGCATGTCAAAGGTGGTGTGGACAGAATCCTTTATTGGCCTTGCAAGGATATTGTGTTCAGATTCATTCAATATAGAGCAGAGTAGCTTAAGGAATAGGTCTATTCTCATATGAGGATTTTTGAAAGATGATATTTTGGTTTGTGTTGAAACTTGAGATTAGTTATATAATTATAATATCTTGAAGGATTTTGGTTTCTTTTAGAGGATTTTTTGAAGATTATATTTTTGCATGCTGAAATATTTGAGTTTCTATCATTCTTCTTTTGCCTTAAGATACTTTTTAATGTAAATGGCAAAGCCACAGTTTGATACACCCCTTGTTGACTATTGATTGTGTGGATTCCTTGCTCCAAGAATATTTCGGAGGCTTGGATGTAGAGTGTTTTGTGGTGGTTTTTATGAAGGCAGCTCTGCTGCTACTCAAACCCAGAAATGGGTCTTGTTGTACCATAAATTTGTCCTCAAAAGATCTTGCTCTCAAGGTTCTACATTTCTCTCTTCTTTTTTTTCCTTCCTTATTTCTTGTTTGCATTTATTTTTCTCTTATTTTTCTTGCCTTGTCCTTTTTTCTTTCCCTCTTTCTTTTTGCATTCTTCCTCTTTCTTGTTTTTTGCTTTATTGTCTTCTTCCTCTGTCTTTCGGGGTTTGGCCGAGTTTGCCTAGTGCTGGTCTTGTGACAAGGAGCTCAGAATGTTGGCTAATGTTTTGATATTAAGATTCTTCACCTATTGCAGGAGTGGATGAAGTCAGTGGGGATTATTATGGTTAGTGGTCCATACCATATGTGTTGGTGTTTTGAAGGATGATGAACATGTGTACATGAACATGCAAATGAGTGTACCAAATGAGGGTTGGGTTTCCCCTTTTCCATGCTTGGTTGCTGTTATGTTATCAGATCTGAAATACGAACAACCTTAGTAGTATTGGGTCACCTCTCAAATTCTTGTCAGGTTGGCTTTAAGTCATATGTATGGAGAATTTCAGAATTGGCTACAGAAAATACATCCACAGAAAGATCTACCCATGACTTGATGTTTGGCACAAAATAATTCATGAAATGTTGAGCCGAAAAAAAGGAAAATTTTAGCAATATTTGTCAAATTCTTGGGAAGAATTAAACTCTTGTCTTATCAGATTACTCTTAGAAATGCAAAACAGAAAGTAGACTTTGTGTACTTATTCCTGGAAAATTGATCAAATTGGGAGTGCCAAACCTCATTTTCTGAAATAAGTAAATATTTGACAAAGCAATCACAAACATGAGTCATAGGTCAGGTATTATATCATCACATTTATTTCACTATCATGTGTTGTGTGCTACTAATTTGATGGCCAACGCTTATAAGAACTATCATATTCTATCACATCCCATTTTTCACATCCATGTAAATCCATCCACCCATTTGTGGGATAAGTACCATCTTGGAATTTAAAAGTTGTAACTGATCCATCCATTCATCATGCTATGTTCCCACATTGATGGATGGACATTCTGTACACAAAATCATCCAACATCGAAGATTAGTCACTTCACTTGTCTGCATAAATCAATGAATCCAGCATGAACAATATATTAGACAAGTTAAAGATCTTCCATGAAACCCATCACATTTCCAACCAATACATCCATGCATCCTGAACAATGTCCTTTGAAACCATCCTATGCAATAAAAACTCATGTGAGTGGTGGAACTAAGTGTAGTTCTTATTTCATCCATCCAGTCAGATTGATTCA
>Ga0209208_10004430_pt1 | contig 19890 bp, 16 predicted proteins | sample S1TSphfallax_3_FD_187694 | JGI IMG/M metagenome (GOLD analysis project Ga0209208, IMG submission 187694) | Host-associated microbial communities from peat moss isolated from Minnesota, USA - S1T2_Fd - Sphagnum fallax MG (SPAdes) (version 2) | ecosystem: Host-associated > Plants > Peat moss >...
GGAACTCGTCAAGAGCCTGCGTCTCGCGGGTAATCGAGTCGACGCTGTGTTGACCGATGCCGGCATCGTGACTGCCGATGCCTATGTCGTCGCCCTTGGAAGTTACTCGCCCGCGCTGCTCCGCCCCTTGGGTTTGGCCCTCCCTGTTTACCCCGTGAAGGGCTATTCGTTGACGGCGCCCATCCGGGACGAGGGCCATGCACCGCAATCCACGGTGATGGATGAACGCTTCAAGGTTGCCATCACTCGACTGGGCGACCGGATACGTGTCGGTGGCATGGCTGAACTGTCGGGCTTCAACCATCGGCTTCCCGGGCGACGGCGGGAAACCCTGGAGCACTCGGTTGAAAGTCTTTTCCCGGGTGGGGGTGATCTGCCGGCGGCGTCGTTCTGGTGTGGTCTTCGACCGATGACGCCCGACGGCACCCCCATCGTCGGACGCACCCGCATCCGCAATTTATTCCTCAACACCGGCCACGGCACACTGGGCTGGACGATGGCCTGTGGCTCGGCGGATGTTTTAACCGACATCATCAGCGGGACCGAGCCCGCCATCGAAACCTCTGACCTTTCCATCGAGCGCTATGACCGCAAGCCCGCTGGAAGCCGCGCATCGACGCGGCATGCCGGGCTGGAATTCCCATGAGTGGCAGAGTTGCCGGTCTCGCCTCGGTTGCACTGTCGGTCATTGTCGGGTTCGCAGTGTTCGACGATGCTCAGGCATTCGATGATCCTCGGGCGCCCGACGCTGCGGATCGGTTCGGCGGTTCGGCGGACGCATCGCCAGTCGGCCACATTCCGGCGCAGCCCTCGAAGGCGCTGCGCTCCCTCATTGGCGATTATGGCCCGGGCGAGGAGCTCGTCAGCATCTACGAACTCGGCGGCCGGCTGCATGCGAACGGGCGGGATTTGGATCACGTCGTACTGCGTGCGCGGGGAAAGCTCAAGTTTGCCGTCGCGGGCACCGAAAGCTCCGGCAAGGGCCCTACGCTTCTCGCATTTCAACTGGACGCGAGCGGATACTGCACCGCCGTGGTCATCAACGGTGCGCAATGGCCGCGGCGAGACGTGGGCGCTGAAGTCATCAAGGCCATACGATCGGGTCTCAAGGCTGATCCTGCGGCATTGCGGGCCGCGGCGCTCGCCGTGGCGCCTCCCGTCGAACCCGCGCCGAAACGCCCGACGGATCTAGTCGAGCTTGCCGGCATCGAGCCGAGCATCAAGTTCGACATCCGCTACGCGTCCGCGAATAATTTCATGGGCTTCCCGCTTTACGAAGTGCCCGATGCGTTCTTGCAACGACCGGCCGCGGCAGCGCTCGGTCGGGTGGCCTCGAGTCTGCGCGCCAAGGGTTACGGAATTCTCGTCTACGATGCCTATCGACCGTGGTTCGTAACCCACATGTTTTGGGACGCAACGCCGCCGGCAAGTCGCATCTTCGTGGCCGATCCGGCCAAGGGTTCCCGTCACAACCGCGGCTGCGCGGTGGATCTGACGCTCTACAGCCTGCGCACGGGACAGCCCGAGGAAATGACCAGTCGCTACGATGAGTTCTCGCGGCGCGCCTATCCCGACTATATCGGCGGCACCTCCCGAGAGCGTTGGCTGCGGGATTTGCTACGCCGGGAAATGGAGTCGGCGGGTTTTACGGTGTACCCCGAGGAGTGGTGGCACTTCGACTATAACGGCTGGCAGGATTACGGGATCGGCAACGAGACTTTCGCCGCACTGCGCCGATCCGAGGCGGGCCAGCATTGACGGCCGCGCACAGGATTGACTGCTGCACCCGCGTTGACCGCCGCCGAGTGGCGATTGACGCCAGGCGGCCCGCGCGGCCCTTAGGCGCAGGATTAATGACCGCGGATTGCGGTTACCCGCGAGATCGACCGCGGGTTCGCCAGCGCCTCGATCAGCTCGCGGTAGCTCGCGAGCGGCTGGGTCGTGAGCCCCGCCACCTTGCCCATGTCGTCCCAGCGTCGTAGAGCAATGGCGTCTGCATGGAAGGGGGCGCGCTCGAAATCGGCGACCTCGGTCGCCGACATGGCGCCTCCTTGCAGTGTCAGGGTGTAGATCGACGCCTCGCTGAGCGTTGACAAATAGCCGGGATCGACGGCGCAGAGGTAGCGTTTTGCGGCGACGTGCAGGCGCACGGGTTCGACGATCGACGGGCCGAAGTGTGCGGCAAGCCAGCGCGCTCCCACTTCTTCATGGTGGCCGTCGGTGTGCCAGTCACCGAGGTCGGAAGGGACGGCAGCGACGAGGTGCCCCAGGTCGTGCAGCAAGGCGGCGAGCACCAAGGGCTTCGGTGCATCCGCTGCTTGCGCAAAATGGGCGGCCTGCAACGAGTGGTCGGTGCTGGTGACGTCTTCACCGTAGGCAGCACCGCCGTGGGCGGCGAACAGATTCAGGATGTCGTCGGCGATGTTCATGGGGCGAGTGATCCTTGTAGGCGACGGCGTAGCAAAGCCCACTCCGAGTGGACGCTATCGCGGGTCAGATAGCAGCCGCGCAGATGTCGGGCGTGGCGCGTGGAGGAGAACGCGGTGCGGCCGTGCAGAATGCGCCGGTTGTCGAACACCACCAGTTCGCCGTCGCCGAGCTTGCGCGCGAACTGATGCCGCGGCTCATGCAGCAGTTCGGCGAATTGCCGGTAGGCGGCGTAGAATTTGGCTACGTCGACGCCGCGAACGGGCAGCGGCGCGATGGAGCGATTGTTGTAATGCACGGCGATCACCGTGCCCGTCAGCGACAGTTCGATGAGCGGCCGTTCGGCATAGAGCTCGGCATCCGCCGATCCATAACGGAACGGTACCGCGATCTGTGTGAGGACGTCGAATGCGGACGAATCGAGCGTGCGCAGGTAAGCCGCGAGCGCGAAGCCGTCCGCGAACAAACTGTCGCCGCCGTCGGCCGAGGCGATCAGGACATGCAGCGCCTGATAGCCAGGCACCGGATCGCGATAGGGATTGTCGGTGTGCAGGCCAAGTCCTCGATCCGAGTCGGCAAGATTCGACGGTGAGGGTACGCTGCGCACGTCGAAAACCGAGCCATAGTTCGTTTCGCTGACCCGCCCCAGCGGCGCGACGGTGTCGAGTAATGCACCCGGGGTGCGCGGCACGTCGCTCAAGAACGCGAGGCCGTCCTCGAGCAACCGTGTGGTCCAGTCAAGCCGCTGCAGCGGCTCGCGGTGAAATTCGTTCGCTGTAAGCCAGGCAAAATCACGCCTCGCATCGCGCGTGCCACCACTCAACCACGGAACCGCAGCAGGGGGGGCTGAAGAGTCGTCGGTCACCCCGGCTTGGGCCGCCAGCCATTGCAGTTCGAAGCAGTCTGGGACGGATTCGGCTTCCCACTCGACGCTCAACAGTCGATCGGTGGCGGTGGCCGATCGGATCCTAAGGGAAGCGGGGATGTCGGTGATATCGATCAGGCGCTGGCCACTGCGGGGGTCGCGATCTTCAGGGCGGTTATCGCGCAACCAGATTCCAGGATAGGTGACAACGGTGCCATCGTCCCATTCGATGCTCAAGGCGTCGGGAGACGCAGTCAGGCGGCGCAGGTGGGCCGCGCGGGTCATGCCGCCGTTCCTCCTTCGAGGCCGCGGACCGCAGCCGTTCGCGCGTTGGCAACGTAAAGCGCGCCCGCAGCCAGTGCGGACAAGGCGCTGATGACGGCCAACGCCGCAAACACACCCTGCCAACCGAAGGCCACGGACACCCGGGCGACGCTGTCGCCGGCGGTGACTGCGCCCAAGTAGCCGACCCCATCGATCAGGCCCGAGGACAGGGCGGAGGCGCGTTTGCCACCAAAGTCGGCGGCAATAGCTCCTCCCAGGTAAGAATAAGGTCCGAGCAGACAGAGTCCGATCAGCGCGATGACCGAGAGTGGCAGCCATGTGGCGCCGGTGCTCGACCGCATGCTCATGAGCAGCAGCAGCGCACTGGCGGTGGTGGTCAATCCGACCAACAGGATCAACGCACGACCATTCACACCGAGCCGATCACTGAGCCAGCCGCTGCCGAGTACCGAGACGACACCGACGGCCGGGAACACCGCGCTCATGCGGGCGGCCTCGCTGACGCTGAACCCCAAGTAGTCGCGCAAATACACCGGTGTCCAGGCATTGAAGGTCTCGCGAATGATGGTACAGCCGAGAGACAGTACGCACACCAGCAGAAAGGCTCGGCTGCGGACGAGTGGCAGCAGCAGGTCGCGGAGTCGCTGCGGAGCATCGGGCTCGGTTGCGAACAAGTTCAGCGGATTGGCGACCGCCTCGAGATATCCCGATGTGACGCGCGACTCGCGCAGCAGGAGCCCATTCGCCAGCCAGAAGACGCCGGCAACAGCCGCGGCCAAATAGAACAACGGTCGCCAGCCGACGCCGTGCGCCATCAGGTTTCCCATCCATTGGCGCGCAACGGCATCGCCCACCAAGTAACTGACGCTGAGCGCACCAATGATGATGCCGTACGAGGAGAAGTCGAACCATTTCGACGACACTTTGATGAGGCCGGCCCAGGCAAGCGACTGCGTCAGGCGGTTGCCGATCCAAGCTGAGGTGAACACCGGCAGGAATGAGCCTGAGGCGAACCAAAGAGTAAACAGCGTGGCGCCACAGAGGCCGAGCAGAAAGTTGATTCGACCGCCCCACATATCGCCGAGGCCCGTCAGAAACAGCTTGCCGAGAGCATAGGCCAGCACGCCGTAGGAGGTGATCGAGCCCAGTCGAATCACCGCATCATCATGGCTCATGCCATGGCGGTGCAATTCGTCGATCAGCAGCGGCGCCGCCACCGACAGGTCCGCACGGCAGAAGTAGAGCGACGCATAGCCGCCGAACAGCAACAGCAGCGTCAGCCCCTGCGCCTTGCGCAAGGAGGAGGTTGTCGGCGCGGCCGACCCGGTAGTCGTCAGAGCTGGCATGGAAACTGCAAATTACCTATGGCATGCGGAATCTAGACACGAATTGTGACGAATCGAGCGCGAAGGTTGCAGAAGGGCGGCAAATGACTGCCTCCACCGCGGCGGCAGGCGGCGAATCACTGCCGCAACCCGCGCTCTGGATGCCGGCTGCGGCAGGCGATCACGGTGATGACCCTAGGACCATATTACTTCTAAAGGAAACATAATCATGTCGATAGCTAGCACTGCCGCTGCGTCCGCGGCGGCCCAACAGAATCTCGATATCTTCAGCCAGGGTAAACCGAAGCGAGCCCACGGCACCAGTTCCTCGGGTGCGGCGTCCGGCAGTGCGGCCACGGGTTCGAAAGGCGCCAGCGCGTCGTCGAGCACGGATTCCACGCAGGGCTTGTTCGGCAGCATCTTGCAATCCCTGGAGCAGGTGGCCGGCATCGCGACCAAGTCGTCCCTCGCCGGCGTGGCCGCATCCACCGTGCTCGGCCTCGGCGGCACCAGTGGCAGTGCCGCGAGCACGGCGACTCCCGCCAGTACCGGAGGCACCCCCGCCGCGAGCAACAGCACGGGCAGTACCACCAGCGCGTCGACATTGGCGACCGACATTCAGCAGTTCCTGCACTCCTTGTTTCAAGCATTGAAGGCCGATGGCTTGGGAAGCGGTACCGCGGGCAGTGCGGCAACGACTGCGAGCACGGCCGCGACCGGCTCTGCGACGGCGACGACGACGACCGCCGCCACCACGACCGCCGCTGCCACGACCGCCACGACCAGCGCTGGCATCACGACCGCGGCCAATGGCACCACCGGCAGCACCGCGGCCGGCGGAGCGGTGAGCCAGTACGAAGGCAGCCTCGCGTCCTCCTTGCAGACGCTGATCCAACAACTCTCAGGCGGCGGCGCAGCGAACCCGGCGACCGCGAATCTCACGGCGTCGTTCGGCAACCTGTTACATGGCCTGAGCGGCGTGAGCGCAGGCGCGGCCAGCGTGACCGGCTCGGCGAGTGCCACCGGCGCAGCGAGCGCCAGCGGCACGGCGAGTGGCACCGACACAGCTGCACCCACCTATGCGGCGCTGGCGTCCGCCAGCAGCGGAGCCGCGGGGACGTCGGACAGTGCGGGAGCGTCGAGCCCGTCGCTGCAGACCTTTTTGAATAATTTGCTGCACAACATTCAGAATAACGGCGTGCAATCGTTCAGCACCCTGGGGTCGCACATCAACGCGAACGTGTAATACAATTAAGGAGGTGAACGCGGCTCGAAAACTTCCCATTGGATGAACAGCCGCAGCCGACGGTTGCGCAAGTCAACGCGACGGAGCGACGCACCGAACGGTTGAACACCAAGGCGGCGGGCATCATCGGTTTGGCGGTGATGTGCAGCCGCGTGTTGGGATTGGCGCGTGAACAGGTCTGCGCCGCGCTGTTCGGCGGCGGCGCCGCCATGGATGCCTTCACCGCGGCCTTCCGCATTCCGAATCTGTTGCGCGACCTGTTCGCCGAAGGCGCGCTATCGACCGCCTTCGTCACCACCTTCAGCAAGACCATCGCCTCGCGCGACGATGCCGCGGCCTGGCGGCTCGCCAACAAGGTCGCCACCCTGACGCTCGTCGTCTTGGGCTCGATCTGTGCGCTCGGCATGGTGTTCTCGGCGCAGCTCGTCGATCTGCTCGCGCCCGGTTTCGATGCCGACAAGGCGGCGCTCACGGCCATGCTCACACGCATCATGTTTCCGTTCATCGTGATGGTGTCGATGGCGGCGCTGGTCATGGGCATGCTCAATGCGAAAAGCGTGTTCGGCGTGCCGGCGATGGCGTCGAGCTTTTTCAATATCGGCTCCATCGTCGGCGGCGTCAGCCTGGGTTGGTGGTTCGATCCGCATTTCGGACCGCGTGCCCTGATCGGTCTGGCGATCGGCACGCTGTTGGGTGGCGCGTTGCAATTCGCGGTGCAGCTGCCGCCGCTGATGCGCTTGGGCTATCGCTATCACGCCGATTTCTCCTGGCGTGATCCCGGCGTGTCCGCCATCCTTCGGTTGATGGGTCCCTCGGTGATCGCGGCATCGACGACGCAGTTCAATGTGCTGGTCAATTCGATGTTCGCCTCGACCTTGGGCGATGGCGCGATTTTCTGGTTGGCGATCGCGTTCCGGCTGATGCAACTGCCTCTCGGCTTGTTCGGCGTCGCCTTGGGTACCGTGACTCTGCCGCTGTTGTCGCGGCTGGTGGTGAGCGGCCACATGGAGGGATTTCGCGCCGAACTCGCGCGCGCGCTGCGGCTCATGTTCCTGTTGACCGTGCCGTCGACCATCGGCCTCATGATGTTGGCGGACCCGATCATCTCGGTGCTGTACCAGCATGGCCGATTCGATGCGCATGAGGCGGCGGCGGCCGGTGGGGCCTTGCGCTTCTATGCCATCGGCCTTGCCGGCTATGCGGCGCTCAAGGTGCTGGTGAATGCCTTCTATGCGCTCGATCGGCGTAAGACGCCGATGGTGGTGAGTTTCATGGCCGTCATCTTGAATTTGTTGTTCAACTGGATCTTCACCTTTCAGCTGCACTGGGGTCACCTCGGTCTGGCGTTCTCGACCGGTCTGGTGGCGAGCTGTAATTTCCTGGTGCTGTACGTCCTCATGTACCGCGAACTGCGCGGCCTCGAGCTTCCGCGCATGCTCGTTCTGCTCGGCAAGACCCTGGTGGCGGGCGGGGCGCTCGCGGCCATCTGTGCGGCGTCCAATCACTGGTGGTTGGCCGACTGGGCCGCGCAGTCCTTCGTCCACAAAGCGAGCGCGCTCGCTGCCACCATCGTGACGGCGGGGCTGGCTTTCACCCTTTGTGGCGCCGTGCTCAAAATCGAGGAACTGAATACGCTGCTGGCGACCGTCAGGCGGCGCTGGAGAGCCTCGGGTTGAGCGTTTGCGGGCTCCGGCTGACCCTTTGCACAACTTTACCCCCCGGCAGATTGCCTTAACTGCGCCCTGCGCTGATGATGGAGTCATTCGAAACGGGAGACTATTGCGATGCGGAATCAACTACTTGCAGTACTTGCTTGCAACGCAGTCGCGGGTCTCGCGTGGGCCGAGAGCTTCGTCATCCCGGCGCAGCAAGCTGGGCACGAGGCGACGGTTCGGATCCCCGGGAGCGCCGTTACGGAGCTATCGGCCGACTTCGCCGAGAGCCTCGTCGACCGCGCCGACAGTCAAGTCGAGGTCCTGCGGCTGACCGGCGATGTGCTCATCAGCGTCGCGGGCAGCGCCGAACCGATCCTTATCAAGGCGGATCGACTGGTGCTGACGCTGATACCCGATTCGGCCCGAACCCTGGACCCGGCGTCCGGGCCGACGAATCGTGCCGCTACGGCGACCTTACCGGGTGACGATGATGCCGAGGTGCTGGTCGGCGACGTGGTGTTCAGCCTGAATACGTCCGCCGGTCCCATGCAGATCAAAGCGGACCGGCTGGAGCATCGGCTGCGGGCGGGTGAGCCGGGGGCGAAGGCGGCGTCGTAAGCATGGCCAGCGGCTTCGGTGTGAGCAGCGGTTCCTTCTGATCCGCGGGTGGTGGTCCGAGCAGATACGCGTCGATGACCTTGCGGGCGATGGGTGCCGCGGCCGCTGCGCCGAAGCCGCCGTTCTCCACCAACACCGCTACGGCGATCTTAGGATCGTCGAGGGGCGCGAAAGCGATGAACCATGAGTGATCACGCTTGCGCTCGTCGAGAATTTTCGCGTGAACGTTCTCGTTTTGCTTGATGGCGACGACTTGCGCGGTGCCGGTCTTGCCGCCCCACTTGTATCTTGCATTCTGCCCGGCCGACGCGAAGGCGGTGCCGCCCGGGGTCGAGACCGCCTGCGCCATGCCGTCGATGACGACATCCCATTGTTCCGAGGTCGCGATGTTGATGGGCGCCATGAGGCTGGGGCTGCGCGGCACGACGGTATTCGAGCCGGCGGCGCGTATGGCCGAGACGAGCCGCGGGTTGGCGATCACCTGACCTCGCTCGGCGATTTCCGCCGCGAAATGCGCCTGTTGCAGGGGGGTGGCGGTGATTGCGCCCTGGCCGATGCCCATGCTCACGGTTTCGCCGGCGAACCAAGCTTGGTCGGCCGGTCGCTTGAAGACGCGCCGCTTCCATTCCGGTGAGGCGTATAGCCCCGGCTTTTCGCCGGGTATGTCGATGCCGGTCTTTTCGCCGTAGCCGAAGATCGTCATGAACTCCGACATACGGTCGATGCCCATGTGGTCGGCCAGCCGGAAAAAGTAAACGTCGCAGGATTCGGCGATGGCCCGACGCATGGTCAAGGTGCCGTGCCTTTCGTGCTCGCGGTATTGATGTGCGCTCCCCGGCAGCGTGAATACGCCATTGCAAAATTCCGGCTGAGTGGCCGACAGAACGCCGTACTTCTGCGCCGCCAGCGCATACAGCGGCTTGACCGTGGAACCCGGCGGATAGGCACCGCGTAGCGCACGGTTCAAGAGCGGAATGTCGATGTTGTCGCGCAGCGCCGTGTATTCGGCCACCGACAGGCCGCGCACGAAGGCGTTGGGGTCAAAGCCCGGCAGACTGGCGAGCGCAATCACGTCGCCGGTCTTAGGGTCCAGGGCGACGACGGAGCCGCGCTTGCCGGCCAGTGCTTCCTCCGCCACCTTCTGCACGCGGATGTCCATTCCGAGGATGAGATCGTCGCCGGCAACCGGCGGTCTTACGTCCAAGTGCGGCGTGTACTCGCCCTGTTTCTCGACCGGGCGTCCGGCCGCATTCACCAGGATCTGGCGCGAGCCGCGCTTGCCGTGCAGTTGCTGCTCGTACGCAGCCTCCACGCCCAATTTGCCGATGAGACTGGTGCCGGCGTATTCGTCGCTGTCGATCTGTTTCAGATCCTGTTCATTGATCGCGCTGACATAGCCGATGGCATGGACGGCGGTTTCGCCCAAAGGATAGTGCCGCGCCAGTCGCGTGCGGATGTCGACGCCCGAAAATTGGAAGCGGTGGACCGCGAAGCGCGCCATTTCTTCTTCAGTGAGCTGCAACTTGATCGGCACGCTTTCATAGACCTTGTGCAGCAGCACGGTGCGGCGGATGTTGCCCACCTCCTCGGGACGCAACAAGCCGATGTTCACCAGCTCGCCCAAGGTTCCGTCCAGCGACTTGAGGTCGCCGACTTGTTCGCGCACCAATTCGATCTGGAAGGCGGGCAGGTTGTCCGCGAGCACCACGCCGTTACGATCCAGAATCAGTCCGCGGCTCGGCGGGATGGGCTCCGTGCGGATGCGGTTGCCCTGCGACAGGGTGGAGTAATAGTCGTAGCGCAGCACCTGGAGATAGAACAGCCGCGCGCCGACCAGTCCCAAGAGCACCACGGCGATGAGGCCGGCCACAATGCTGCGCAGCGCAAAGAGACGGTTTTCCGCGTGAAAATTCTTGATCCGGCTTTGGCGGCTGCGCGCCATTACCGCTTAACTCCATTCGGGAACATGTGGCGTCTCAACAGGGACGAGTCGAGGGAGGATGATCGCATCTTGCGCGCCGCCGGTGCGCCGCATAGATCTCAATTTTACCTATTAATGGTGGGAACGCGAGGCCAATAGCCCCAGGGCGGCGGTGCACAAAAGGCAAAGATAGACGAACCAATCGCCCCAGGCGACGAACAGCGTGTGTCCCCCCGCCATCGTCGGCACCGACACGCGGATGGCATCGGCGGCGTGCGGATGGCGGTAGGGATCATCGGCGTATGTCTTCTCCAGCAGTCGGCCATTCGGGTCGATGTTCGCCGAAATCCCGGAGTTCACGGCGCGTACCAGCGACGTGCGCACCTCGATGGCGGAGAACACGGATAGGGCGAGATGCTGCCAGGGCTCGCCGCCATCGCCGAACCATTGGTCACTGGTGAGATTGATGAGTACGTTGGGATGGAGCGCGCCGGTACGCCGGATGAAATCAGGCAACAGGTCCTCATAGCAGATCAGCGGACCCAAGCGCCATGCCTGACCACGCACGGGCGGCAGAGTCAATATGGCCGGCCCGGTGCCGGGCTTGAAGGCTCCCGCGCCATCCGGCAGCAAGCGGCGGATCCAGGGAAACAGCGACACGCCCGGAATGTATTCGCCGAAGGCCATGAGGTACACCTTGTCGTAGCGACTCAGCACCCGTCCGTTTGAGTCCATCAGCAGCGCCGTGTTGAAGGCATCGTCGCCGGCGACCATGGTCGTGCCCACCACCACCGGAGTGCTGAAGCCGCGACGAATCATCGCGGGTGAATCGGCGGGGAAATCATGGGAAAAATCCCGCGGCAGCGAAACGGGGTAGCTACCCTCGCTCCAGATGATGAGATCGACCCCGGCGCGCTGCAGGCGCTGCGACTGGCCTTGCAAGGCGGCGAGCTGGCTCAAGATCTCTTCCGTGGATATCTCGCCATCGGCGGCATAGGCAAAGTTCGGCTGCACCAGACCGATCTCGAGTCGCGGGGCCCTGGCGATCTCGACATCCACCTCGCGCATGCGAATGAACCCAAAGACGAGGGCGCCCGCCAGCAGCACCGCCGCACCGGCGACGATGCCGCGCGCGGCCGGATGCCGGACCGCGAGATCGTAGAGGGCACCGTTGACCACCATCAACAGCGCCGTCACGCCGAACGGACCGGTGAGCTCGGTGATCTGAATCACCAGCGGATGCCAGGCCTGCGAGATCCATTGGCCACAGGGGAACACCTGAGGCACCACATATTCGCTCCATACCAGGAGCAACGGCGCGAGCACCGCCATCGGCACGGCGATGCGCCGGCGAATCGGGTAGAGCACCGCCGTGAACAGCAGGAAGACGATCGCGCGGGTGGCGCAAAACAGGAAAAACACCAGCGCGGCGCCGATCCAGGGAAAGCCCGCGAAGCGTTGCGTGGTGGCGATCAGCCAGTAAAACCCGCCGGCCGTTTCGACGACGCCGGCCCACCAGCCCAAGAACATCGCCGACCGATAGCAGGGCGCGCGATCGATGGCGAACAGCATGGGCACGGCGGCGATCCAGGCGAGCCATGAGAGGTCGAACGGAGTCACGGCCAAAAACCACAGGCAGCCGCTCAAGGTGGCGAGCCCTAAACCAACGGCGCGATGGGATGCTTGCATGATGGCGCGCAAGCTTACGGTAGTTCGCGGCGGCGTAGTCAAGTCGGGTATTCTGTCGCCCATCATGCTCGACCGTTATGATCCCGCCGCCGTCGAGGCGGATGCGCAAGCCTATTGGGACAGCCACGCCAGTTTCGCAGCCGAGGAGGACCCGGCGCGCGAGAAGTATTATTGCCTGTCGATGTTTCCCTATCCGAGCGGACGTCTGCACATGGGTCATGTGCGCAACTACACCATCGGCGACGTGCTCAGCCGCTTCATGCGGATGAACGGCAGGAATGTGCTTCAGCCGATGGGCTGGGATGCCTTCGGACTGCCGGCCGAAAACGCCGCCATCGACAATGGCGTGCCGCCGGCCCGGTGGACCTTCGACAACATCGAGTACATGAAGAAGCAGTTGAAGGCGCTGGGTTTCGCCATCGATTGGCGGCGTGAGCTCGCCACCTGCCGTCCGGATTATTATCGCTGGAACCAGTGGCTGTTCCTGCGCATGCTCGAGCGCGGCATCGCTTATCAAAAAACCGGTGTGGTCAACTGGGATCCGGTGGACCAGACCGTGCTCGCCAACGAGCAGGTGATCGACGGTCGCGGTTGGCGCACCGGCGCGCTGGTCGAGAAGCGCGAAATTCCCATGTACTACCTCAAGATCACGGCCTATGCCGAGGATTTGCTCGCAGCGCTTGGCGACATGCCGGGCTGGCCCGAACGAGTTCGCGCCATGCAGGCCAACTGGATCGGCAAGAGCCGGGGTGTGCGTGTCGGCTTCCCTTATGACATCGCGGGTGAGCGTGGCGTCATGCGGGTGTTCACGACGCGGGCCGACACCATCATGGGGGTGACCTTCTGCGCGGTTGCCGCCGAGCATCCCCTCGCTTTGCATGCGGCGAAGGACAACGCGGCGCTGGCGGCGTTCATCGAGGAATGCAAACGTGGACCGGCGGTCGAGGCGGAGCTCGCCACGCAGGAAAAGAAAGGCATCGCGACGGGCCTTTACGTGCGTCATCCGCTCACCGATGAGGCGGTGCCCGTGTGGGTTGGCAACTACGTGCTCATGAGTTACGGCGAAGGCGCGGTCATGGGCGTGCCGGCGCACGATGAACGCGATTTCGAGTTCGCGAAAAAATACCGGCTGCCGATCAAGCCGGTGATCGACGTCGATGGCCGGCCCTATTCGCTCGAGGCCTGGGCCCCCTGGTACGCCGAGCACGGTCGCTGCGTGCACTCGGGTCGCTATGACGGCCTCGAATTCGCGGCGGCCATCGAGGCGATTGCCGCGGATCTCGGCTCCCTGGGGTTGGGCGAGCAACAGACGACCTGGCGGCTGCGCGATTGGGGCATCTCGCGGCAGCGTTATTGGGGATGCCCCATCCCGGTCATTCACTGCCCGGCCTGCGGGACGGTACCGGTGCCCGATGAGGCGTTACCCGTGGTGTTGCCGGAGGATCTGCTGCCGGATGGCAGCGGCAATCCCCTGCTGAAGGATGAACGGTTCCTGCACACGAGTTGCCCACGCTGCGCAAGGCCAGCCCGTCGCGAGACGGATACCATGGATACCTTCGTCGACTCCTCTTGGTACTTTCTGCGTTTTGCGTGCAGCGGCAATGATCGGGCGATGCTCGATTCGCGGGTGGACTATTGGCTCCCCGTGGATCAGTACATCGGCGGGATCGAGCATGCCATTTTGCATCTCTTGTATGCCCGTTTCTGGACGCGGGTGGTGCACGAGATCGGCGCGGTGTCGTTCAAGGAGCCGTTCGCCCATTTATTCACGCAAGGCATGGTGCTCAACGAGGTGTTCTTTCGCAAACCCGAATCCGGACGCATCGAATATTTCAGTCCTGCCGACGTCGAGACCAGCACCACGGCCGCGGGAATCACGGCAATCTTGAAGGCCGACGGCCGGCCGGTCGACTACGGCGGCGTGGTCACCATGTCCAAGTCGAAGAAAAATGGCGTCGATCCGCAGGCTCTGGTGGACGAATTCGGTGCCGACACGGCGCGGCTGTTCACGATGTTTGCCGCTCCGCCGGAGCAGACGCTCGAATGGTCCGATGAGGGGGTGCAGGGTGCGTATCGCTTCATCAAACGCCTGTGGAAGGCGGTGCATGAGCATGTCACGGCCGGTGGGGCCGGTGGTGCCGACGCGGCGGGCGGCACCGGCGCGGCCGGCGCGGTCGCAGGCTTGGGGTCGTCATTCGCCGGCGACAATCTTGCCGACGCGCAGCGCTTCCTCAGGCGCCAATCGCATCAGACGCTGGCGAAAGTGACCGACGACATCGGCCGCCGGCGCACCTTCAACACCGCCATCGCGGCGGTGATGGAATTGTTGAACGCCCTCGCAAAATTTCCGGTGAGCACGGCTCTCGACCGGCGCGTCGCGCAGGAGGCGTTGGACATTGCGGTATTGGCGCTGTCGCCCATCATCCCGCATGTGACGCATGCTCTGTGGCGCGAGTTGGGACATACCACGGTGTTGATCGACGAGCGCTGGCCGGCGGTCGACGAAGCGGCTCTGCAACAGTCGACCGTGGAGTTGGTGGTGCAGGTGAACGGCAAGCTCCGGGCACGCATTCGGGTGCCGGTGGATGCCGACGAGGCGAGCGTGCGCGCCGCGGCGCTGGCCGACGCGAACGTGGTGAAGTTCGTCGCCGGCGCGGCGATCGCCAAGGTCATCATCGTCGCCGGCAAGCTCGTCAACGTGGTCATCGGCCGCTGATGCGATCCCGCCGCGCGCAAGCAGCCCGTCAGGCGCTCGCGACGACGCTACTGCCGGCTGTGCTCTTTGGTTGCGGATTTCACCTCGCCGGCAGCGAGCCCCTGCCGCCGGTTCTGGCGCGCCCGTACCTGTCGGAGAAGGATCCCTATACCGATTTCGCCCGCGAGTTGGAACATCGATTGACGGCCTCGGGGGCCGTGCTCGAGCCCATTCGCGCGAAGTCGACGGCCACCATCGAGGTCACCAGGGACCTGGTCGAGCAGACCACGTTGTCGGTGTCATCGCGCAATATTCCCACCGACTATCTGCTGACCTACACCGTGACCTTCGCGGTGCGAGGCGCGGATGCTGAATTGCTGCAGCCGCAGACCCTCAAGGTGTCCAAAGACTACAGCTTCGTGGAGCAGGATCTGCTCGCCAAGCAGCACGAGGCTGACATATTGCGGGCGCAGATGGCGCGAGATTTGGTGGCCATCGCGATGCGGCGGCTCACCAGCCTGAAATAGCCGGCGCCGTCGGCCCGATCCACGTGCTGTTGGTCAATTCCATCGATCGTCTGCATCTGGAACTGCTGCTGGATCGATATGGTCTGGTGTTGACGTTGGTGTCACCCAACGAAGTGATCCCGGGTTCCTATTGGGGCGAGCGCGAGGCAGGTTTGATCGGATCGAAGATTCATGTGCGTCTCGACACGCCGCTGCACTCGGTGCTGCATGAGGCGGCGCATTGGATTTGCATGACTCCCGAGCGGCGTGCCGGTCTCGATACCGACGCCGGCGGCGATGACGCTGAAGAGAGCGCGGTGTGCTACCTGCAGATATTGCTCGCGGATGCGCTGCCCAATGTGGGCCGTGAGCGTCTGGCCCGCGACATGGACGAGTGGGGCTACACGTTTCGCTTGGGCAGCGCCGCGGCTTGGTTTCAGCGGGATGCTGATGATGCCGCCGCATGGTTGCTGCGCCATGCGCTCACCGATGCGGCCGGGCAGGTCAGTTATCGGTGCCGCGAAACGGCATGACGATGTCGCGGCGGAATGCGCTCGCGGCGCTCGCCGCATTGACCACGTCCGCGTGCACGAAGCTGGCCTTCTTGGCGGTGAACCTACCGGCGTCTCTGGGCGCCTATCAGCGGCACACCGATCTGGCCTACGGTGACGATCCGCAGCAGCGATTGGATGTCTATGTCCCCGAAGGAAAGCCGGTGCGGTTGCGGCCGATGGTGGTGTTTTTCTACGGCGGCCGCTGGGAGACAGGCAGCAGGAGCGACTACCGCTTCGTGGGCGCCGCGCTCGCCTCCTTGGGCTACGTCGCAGTGTTGCCGGATTATCGGCACTATCCCCAGGTGAAGATGCCGGGGTTCATGGCGGATGCGGCGCAGGCGGTGGACTGGGCCTGCGAACATGCCGCGGATTTCAGCGCCGATGCAACGCAGTTTCATCTCATGGGGCACTCGGCCGGAGCGCACATTGCGGCCCTCGTGGCGCTCGATCAGCGCTATCTCGCCGCCACCGGCCGGCCGCGTCCGGCCATCGCGGGGGTGATCGGGCTGTCGGGGCCGTATGACTTCCTGCCTCTCGATGATGCTGACCTGCAAGACATGTTCGGTCCGCCGGCGTTGTATCCGGCATCGCAACCGATCAATTTCGTGCGGCCCGATGCGCCGCCGATGCTGTTGATCCAGGGTCTGGACGACAAACAAGTGTGGCCGAAGAATTCCATCAATCTCGCCGCGGCGCTCGAGGCACAGGGAGTCGCCGTGACCTTGAAGCTCTATCCGGGTTTGACGCACGCCGACACCGTTGCGGCTCTCAGCATCCCGGCGCGCGGCCGGGCGCCGGTGCTCGCGGATGTGCAGAGCTTCGTGAGCCCGCCGTCGACCGTGGCGGAAGATCAGCCGACGTTCAGCCGGCAGCAGTCATCTTGAAGATGCCCTGGGCATTATTGTTGTCGAAGCGCAGATCCAGCCGGCGGCGGCCATCTGATCCAACGATGATGTCGCGCGATATGAATTCATAGAACGAGCCGGGGACGGTGAGTTCGACATCGTCGCCATCGTCGCCGCGAAACATTCGACGCACCGGGTCAGCCTTGAATGCGGTCTGGCGCACCGAGCCGGCGACGGAGGTTTCGATGCTTTCTTTGACGGGACGACCAAGCGAACGCTGGGCGCAGGCGGTCATTGCCACGTCCGAGACGCGATCGGTGGCGTGATTGAAGGCCGAGCCCTCGGTGGCGATCCACGCGCATTCGGGCGACTCCGCCAACAGAATCCGATAGTCCGCCAGCCGGGGTGCATCGTGCGAGCGACCGAAGGCCGACACCAGATCGCGCAATGCGGTTGCCGCGAGTTTCATCTCGCAACGTCCCTGCTCGGCGAATTCGGCGAGCGCCGCGTGTGCGGTGAGCGTCAGGGGGTCGCGGCTGGCGCCGAAGACCCGCTCCGCCGCCGCCTGGAATTCCTTCGAGAAGCGCTCGACATGCAACTCGCTGACGAAGAACTGCGGCAGCGTCTCCGGATATTCGCGGTGCACGAAACCGCGGCCCGTCATGCGCAGCTTATCGAGCGGGTAGACGCCGCCGACGTGGTAACCCAGGGGCTCGAGGATGCGCGAGAAGGCGGCGACACCACCGGGCAATGCGCCGGTGTTGCGCGAGGCGAAACGAATGGTACGCAGAGCGCCATGATCAAAGACGATTCGTTCGCGCTGGCGGCGCCGATCCGCCACATAGGCGGCACCCGTTGGAACTCGGCCGAGCAGGTCGTGAAACAACAGCGCATTCAACGCCATCGCGAACACGCCGCGCGACACCGGGCCGGCGCTCTCGATGAGAAAATTGCGATCGATCTTCAGGGTGTCGAGAATATCGTCCGTCGCCTTGTCGCCGGCAATCGAGCGAATCAATTGCGACAGATGGGGATCATTCATTTTGTCGAGCTCTCCTCGCGATGTCGCGAGTCGTGATCATAAGCTGCTTGCGTGGCGACGGCCAATTCCGCTGCCGCGCTGCAATATGTCAAATATTGCCGTCACCACTCGGAATATGGTGCCGTATCCGCAGATCGCAACCCGCCTATGCAGCGTTCGCGGTCACCGGCGCCGGCAGCGCATAGCAGCGGCCGAAGCGATTCGCGAGGAAGGGCGCGAGCCGAATCTCCTCTTGCTTGATGAGTCCTGCCTGCGGCAGCTCACCCGCCGCGAGCAGATCGAGCACGGCGCAAATCCCGCCCGCCGTGGTGATCTGAATGGCGCTGCGCACGCGGCCGTTCAGCGGCGCGGCGTAGATCTTGTGGGCATAGGTTTCCTGCACGAGTTCACCGGCGCGCAGGCCGCTCACCGTGACGAAGACGATGACCACGTCCTGCAGCGTGACCGGCACGGCGTGTTCGAGGATGTCCTTCAACAGGTCGCGCCGGTCACGCAGGCGCAGATCGTTGAGCAGCGCCTTCATGATGGCCGCGTGGCCGGGATAGCGGATGGTACGGTAGTTGAGGTTGCGGACCTTGCCGGCCAGGGTTTCACACAGCGTGCCGAGGCCGCCGGAGGTGTTGAAAGCCTCGTAGCGAATGCCATCCAACGAGAACTCCTCGAGTTCCTCGAGCGGCTGCGTTTCGCGGAGTTGGCCATTGACGATGGCCTCGCACGGTTCGCAGTACTCGTTGATGACGCCGTCGGTGCTCCAGGTCAGATTGTAGTTGAGCGCATTGGACGGGAATTTCGGCAGCGCGCCCACCCGCATACGCACATCCTGAAGGACGTCAAACCGCGACGCCAGGTCGCTGGCGACGATGGTGATGAAACCCGGCGCGAGCCCGCATTGGGGAATGAAGGCGGTGCGCGCGCCCACGCTCAGTTGCTTGACGGCACGGGTGCTGGCCACGTCCTCGGTCAAATCCAAGTAATGGGCGCCGGACTCTTTCGCCGCCTCGGCAATGCGGCGGGTGGCGTGATAGGGCGCCGCGGAGAGCACGGCGAACTTGCCGCGCAACGCCTTCGTCAACGTCTCGCCGTCGGTGATATCGGCGGTGAGTGTGGTGACCGAGGCCGTGGTCTCGAGCCGCTCGAGTTGACGCGCACTGCGGTCGATGACGGTGACGGTGTAGTCGCCCGACAGCACCAAGAGTTCGGCGATCATCGAGCCGATCTTCCCGGCGCCAACCAACGCTATTTCTTTCATCCGGCCATTGTCGGCCAGAGGGGTGTCGAATAGTAGGGTCAGATCGCTCGTTTTGGAATACCATGCAGTCGATTCGAAGGCCTTTACGGACGAATCGCCATGGATGCCATTGACGAGAAGCTGCTCGCGGCGCTGCGCGAAAATGCGCGCGCGTCGACCGCGGAACTCGCCCGCCGCGTCGGCCGATCGCGCACCAGCGTGCAGAGCCGGATCGAACGGTTGCAGCGGCAGGGGGTGATCATGGGCTTCGGCGTGCGTCTCGCCCCCGAGCATGCCCTGGGCGCGGTGCGTGCGCATGTCCTCATCAAGGTGGGACCGAAGGAGGCGCGGGCGGTGACCGCCGCGCTCGCCACCATCGAGGCGGTGAGGGTGCTGCATTCGGTGAGCGGGGACGTGGATCTGATCGCGGTGGCCGAAACCCGCACCGTGACGCAGATGGACCAGGTCATCGACCGGATCGGCGCCCTGGATGGTGTCGAGCGGACCAACTCCACGATCATCCTGTCGACCAAGTTCGAGCGCTGAGGCGCGGCCACCTCTGGAGCCCGCCAGGTGAGCCGCGCACGACACCCAGTGAGCGGGGAAAACTTCCAATCGCGGGTGCCGTGAGCTACCCACCTTGCGGACAGACGCAAGATTAGGAGGGAGACGGCGGACCGTTCTGTACGTTACCGCACATATGTACGATATAGAACAGATGTGCGGCTTCGAACACACGAGATTGTGACGGGGAGCCGGCCTGCCGGGCGGCTGCCGACACCTATGCGGCGGCCACCGGCGGCGCCGCGGCGCGGGTTCGCTCCAGCGCCTCGGGCAGCGTCGCCAGCACGTTGGCCTCGCCGGCCGCCGCGATCACGCCGGCGCGATCGAGCTTGTGGCGGACATTGGGCTTCAATTCGACCAGCAGCACGCGGGCGCCGTGCCGGGTGAAGTCATTGATCATCTCCTCGATGGCAGTGATGCCCGTG
>Ga0209208_10004431_pt1 | contig 19889 bp, 15 predicted proteins | sample S1TSphfallax_3_FD_187694 | JGI IMG/M metagenome (GOLD analysis project Ga0209208, IMG submission 187694) | Host-associated microbial communities from peat moss isolated from Minnesota, USA - S1T2_Fd - Sphagnum fallax MG (SPAdes) (version 2) | ecosystem: Host-associated > Plants > Peat moss >...
AAAAAAAAAATAGAGAGGAAAGAATAAGATGAACAAACAGAGGCTGATCTGGGTTCAGTTGATATGTTCAGATCTAGAACTTGCCGGACATGAGGTCATGGCCGGCCGGCCGGCTATCCATGGGTGGTCCCAGGTCATTGGTTTCCGGAGTGGGGGTGGAAGGAGAGCAGAGTAGCTAGCAGCCAGGAGCATATGTCACTTAACTATGCAACAAAGATGCTTTGTTTGATACATGCATTTTTAGACACAACTGCAAAGCAACATTCCTATGTTCGTTAGCTTTGCCTCGTACACACGTCAAATAAAGCCTGTAGCCTCGGGCTGTACCCAACACTTACATCCAACCATGTTAGTCAAGGCACTGGCATCAAGCCTAGTTCAGCCCTTTCTGGAAGGCTTACTTGGCAGCCCAACTCAATATTTTTTTAAAGAAAATCTTTGAGCCCTGAAAGCCTAGAAAGGAACTGCCCCTAAAAATGGTGGGCCAAAGTTTGGCATTCATCCAAAATTCACTACTACAACCCTCTTGAGTTGAACGATGAATCTCGATGATAAATGACACTTTGCGGACGTAAGATGGTGTTTTTATAAAGTATCATGTAAAATACACTAAGAAATTTCTGCCGCCTCTTTTGGGGAGGGGCGGCTAGGGGGGGGTGAAGTAAGCATTTAGCATCCTCTATTTTTTCGAGTATTCATTCTTTTTGAATAGTAGATTTTGAATCCAGTTCAACTATTGTTAGATTCTGGAACCATAACAAGCGAGAGAGACTACCCTAGTCCTTATTGCAATAGATACACGGTCTTACTTGCACAACAAGCCATGTATCAAATGATGTTCCTAGTTAAGAAAATATGAATCTCGGGCAAAAATATACTAATTTAGATTGGGAGAAAGAAGGTTCTAAGTGGATTTAAAACCAACAAATCGTTTGTTTCACTCAAGTATGGGTGGTGCCTGAGTTTTTTTTGAATTGAAGACGGTTGCATGAAATCGGTACAAATTTATGAAGCTTTGGCATCGGGGCTTGGTTCAAGGCATATTATTTGTCTGCATATTCTCTTAAAACATCAAAGTCTTAAATTGACTTGCGTGGTGGTGATAAATGGAATAGAACCCTCTAATGGGGAAAAAGTCTCATGACTTATTTGGCTGTGGCCAGAGCGAACCAGCACTTACCAGAGCATTATGAAGGATGGATGGTAAAGTGGTCAGGAAACAATTTTCTGTTGGGTTCCAATTCCCTAACTAAACCATGGTGGTTAGCCAACCCTTTTGTGATTTGTGCCATTCTTTTGATACATTTAGTGAGGCTCTTTCTGGACCTTGAGAGTTAACCAAGTTGAGAGTTCAAAATCTAGAGAATTTGGTAGGGTTAGTCCAATATTTTATTTTATTTTAATTTTTTTCCCAACTCACCCTTTTGAGAATTGTTTACCACCAAACATCAGTAGTGTGTGTACAGGTACAAGACAAGCTCCAATTTAAATATTTTTAAATTTGAACATTTTGAAAAACAAGTAAGTAGCTCATCGTGCAATGAGTTTGCTGTTAACACGAGGTTCAAACATTCACACTTCAAATTAAAGAGCTTCCTTTACAAAAATTTAGACCTTCTAGATCATCTAGATGCATGCATTTCTATGCAACATGGACGAGAATAATAAGCACATGCAAATTTCCAAATGTCACTCAAACACACATCAAGTTGGAGCAAGCCAAAATTGTATGCCCAAATCCTATGACATTGTATTATTATTTATTTTTATTTATTTATTTATTTATTTATTTCTTGGGGTTGGCTCTGCCCATAGGGTAAGGATTTTAGGGTTTAGAGAACCAAAATCGAGTTCTTGATTTTTATTTATGTGTGAAACTAGAGCTGTTCTAATTTATTTTTTAGAACTGGAATGACACTTACAATAGCGTGAACCTCTTGTAAAGGGCAGAGTCATTAGGCAACGACATCCTTGTTCCAATCTGCTTGGCAACAAGCCTTTTATTTACTACTGCCACTGTCTCGGCCATAGTCTTCTCTCGTTTCTTTTTATTCAATCCATCTCTTTGAGGTTTAATTTGTGGACTATCTACGGTTAAGTGTCAAACTGCAATGTCAGGTACGGTAAGTACAAGAGCAATAAATTATACGTTCACTTGGAGTGACAAATTATGTCCAAAAAAAAGTTCACACTTGATGTTGAGTCAGTGTTAAATAAAAATCTACATGGCACCCTAGGTGGCATGCAATGTTAAATACGTGATAACTTAATACTAAATGAATGTTAACTTAACATAAAATTTTCATGGTAAGTAGGTTTAAGTCTTAAATCACTAGCATGATGTTAGTATGAGTCCCTAACACACCAAGTGTGAATGCACCTTTGAAGTTGAAAAATTCACCAAATTAATCATATTCAGTTGTGGTGGCCAAACACATTTCTAGTTACCAACTTGGGCTTTGTGCTCCTACACACTATCTCAATGACAATCAAGTGATCAATTGTTGGAAAATAATGAATTGATTTTGTGAAAATTAAGTTTTATTCAAATTAAATATTGAATAATTTTGCATGCAACTTGAATTGAATTTTTTTTTGCATTACATGAAATTCAAATTTTTAAAAATGAATTTAAATACATTGAATGGAGTTGAACGCACATTCAACTAAACTGAATTTAACAATTGGATTAAGATTTTGAATTTTTAAAAATGAGATGTAAATTGGTGGAGAAGAAGGTATTGAAAATTTATTCATGAATATGGTGTTGGAAATTTTTTTTTGAAAATACTAAGATTCAAAAAATATGCATTTTGACACCTAGTTATTTAGGAATGAGATTTTTTTTTAAATCCAATTTGAAATTGTAATATATACCACTTATGTGTGGGTCTATTATGGGTCCGAAATTGAGCATTTGTAATATACCGTTAAACGGATCCATAAGTAGAGTAGTTTATAGAGCACTAAATCATCCCCCCCCCCCACCAACCCAACCATCATCATCCCCAAGCCCAGGACATGATCACGATCACTACACAAATACGAATAATAATGAAGATGAAACCTCTCTTTTATCAATATCTTTTCTCATCCCGACAAAGTACACTTTCTGAACGGGTTTCCCTTTCACCTAACTTTTAATGGTTGTTTAGTGCTCTTTGAAAACACAAATTATTATTTTTCTTTCAAATGGAATATGCTGAAGCATATGGAATATGCTTAAACCCCACCCTCCTGAGTCCTTTCGCTCCCCCCCCCCCACAAAATCTTATTTTTAATTTTAGTTTTAGTTTAATTTATTTCCTTGGGGGAATGGTCGCCTAGTTTGGTGGGGAAAAGGGGATGGGGAGGGATTTGGGATTTCCCAGGCAAGCTCTTATTTTTGGGGCTGTGTATATAGATCCAAAAAGGGAAATTTAAAAAAAATCAAAAAGTGTTAAAATCAAATACTTTCTGGAAATTTTCAATAGTCAAAATACGACCAAAAGTTAAGAAAATCACCAAAATTCTATACAGGGTTCAAAAAAGGTAGCCAAAAATAGAGAAGAATGTTTTTTTTAAAAAAGAAATTTTACTTCCATATTTAACTTGTAGTTTTGATCTGGCTAAATCTTCCTGTGGATGATCGCCAATTTGGCTACACCCTCCCCCCCCCGCCAAACATTGTTCAGAATCCCAGGTGCTCAATTTGATGTCTCAAGAACAAGAAGCCTTTGACGGAATGAAGGGTGACATCGAGGTGACGTAACTAACGGCCGCTATCTCTGGCCAAACCCAAATAATTGCCGTCCATCTTTCCGTCCCGCCCGTCCAGGCCCCCGGCTGTCAAAACAGCCACCCGTCAGCACTTTCCGGCAGTTCCCCGGCACTCACCAAACGTCTTCTTTCTCGCTCGCTGCCCCGGGGCCGTCGTCGTCGTCGTCGGCTTTCTCTCTCTCTCTCTCTCTCTCTCTCAAGACTTTTGTTGTTGTTTCTTCTCTTGTGATCTTCGTTCGCTCGTTCGTGCTCAACAAGTCTCTGTGTTTTCATAAATTTCTGGGAATTTTTCCAACTGGGTTCTCGAAACTTGTGACAAGATTCGTGCCCGGGCAAGTTTGGGCTGGCTGCTGCAGTTGGATTCACGCCCACGTCTCCTCTCTCTGGAACTTGGACCTTGTTGGGTTGTTGGGTGGGTCTCCTCCTGCGTGCTACGACTCCTCGCTCTGTGCAAAGCTCTATAAGTTTGTGTCTGGTTTGTTGGGTTGTTTGTGCGCAGAGCTGAGTCTGAAGGCCACAAGATCAACTGTACTTTTTAGTTGTCGCAGTAGCAGTAGTGCTGGTGGTGGTGGGAAACAACTGATCACGAGGGTAGTGTGCAGGAAGATAGAAGGAGAAGAGGAAGAATTTTGGTCTTTGTAGAAGAACTGGGTCTTGTTGTTCTTTGTGTTTTCTCTGCGAGCAACTGCGCGCTTGTGTTGTTGTTGTTGTTGTCGCGTTTGGGAAGTTCGAACGCACCGGTTTTCTCCCGCTGTCCGTGGACGTTCCAATTGCGCATCATCTTCTATAGTTCACGATCATTTTCCCTTGCTCTCGTAAGAACCCAACAATTCCTCTGCTGCGTCGTCGTTTTCCTCTTCTGCGTTCAGTTTTGGTCTTAGCAGCCCTCCATAGTTTTGTGGCATTGCGGATTCTTCTTCACATTTTTTTTCCTGTCTCTTCTTCTTCGTTTCCATATACCAAGAATGCCAATTCCTTCACCTGTCGTAGCAGCAGCAGCAGCTTCCCAGAACTTCGCTATCCCAGGTGCCACATAAAAAGAAGATTTCCCACAACAACAACAACCCACTCACTCCTTTTGTGATTTGGGTCTCTCGTGGGCGCCGAACCCGTCGTCCCACTTGCGTTGGATTTTCGGAATCGGAACTCAAGACCGGGAAACCCAACAACCCCTCTTCTTCGGTAAAGAAGGGTACGTGAGGAAGGAAGAACAAGAACAAGATGACGCTCAGCGCTCCCTTGGTTGTGGTCGGATCAGCCAATGCCGATATCTTCGTAGAGGTCGACACTCTCCCCAAGGAAGGTGAACGGATTGTTGCTAAGAGCGGCCAGACTTTCGCTGGTGGGAAAGGTGCCATTCAAGCTTCTTGTGCGGCTCGCTTGTCGTACCCCACCTACTTCGTTGGCCAGGTATGGAATGCTCTCCTCCTCCTCCTCCTCCTCTTTCTCCTTGCCAGTATCAGACACCCCCATGTCTCTGCTTCTCTAGACAGACCTAGACTTGAGAGATGATGTCTTCTTAAGCTCAAAACTTCCACTGTTGTTGTTGTCAAAAATCTCCTGTGATTTTGCTTGGTGAAATAGTTTTTTCCTTTGAAGGATTACCAAAAGCAATGGCACCCATTATGTCTTTCACCCTTTCCTTCAAGGTATGTGAATACCCATTGTCTAGCTTGGTGTGGCAGTGGTCAACAACACATGCATTGGGTTTGCTTGAAGTTTTTCTTTCTACCAGATTCAGATGCAGTAGTACTCTGACAAGATTGGGGATTAAGCTGTATATGTCTTTTCTACAATGAACATGTGCATCATCATCATCTGTCCGTCAGGATGCATGATTGCATTGTACAGAGATCTGTACAAACATCTGTTCTTTAGAGTGCACAATTCCATTGTAGAGTGATGTCCATCATGTGTCCTTCATAGTGCATGATTCCTCATACCGGGTTAGTGAATTTTGTATTCTTGCTCTCTTTTGTTTGGTGTATGTGAAATCCCTAGAAATCTGGGTCTTGTGTGATGGCTGTCCAGCTCTCTCCAGTGACAAAAGTGTACATTTCCTCCTAAGGTCCTACAACTGCAGTTTTTGGGGCATCTGGTATCCAGGTTGGGAAGGATGGACATGCCAGTCTGGTGCGAGATGCACTGTTGTCTGCTGGAGTGCGCTTGGACCATATGAACATGGTGAAAGGTCCGACTGGTCATGCATTGGTGATGATACAACCAGGAGGAAAAAGATCAACTGTTGTTGTGCAAGGAGCAAATGTGTCTTGGCCACGCTTAGCAGATGGCATCAATCGGCTGACGACCACTGTACAACAATTAATACGGCGGGCAGGTGCTGTGCTTTTGCAGCGGGAGGTTCCAGATAGTGTCAACATGGAGGCAGCAAAGGTGCTATTCGGGTCAATTGTCCATACTTTCTTAACTTAAAAAAATAAAAGGGATCCCAAGCTGCTTTGGTTGTTGCAACATTCCTTTTCTCTTCTTCTGCTTTCTTGTGGTTTCTTGCAACAGGGAGTCTTGTCTGTTTTTGTTCTGGATGGATTCTGATTCTGAACTCTTGAAACCTTGTTTTCAAGGCAGACTCATTTGACCAGCAATAGATTAGAGCTTGTTGTGGGACTGGGTAAAACTCCTTGCCCCTTTTTTCAGTATCTGACTGTGTCAGAAGTCTTCAAGTTTGTGAGCAGCATCCGAATGTGACCTAATCTAGCAGGATATGTTCGCAGATTGCACGGAGTGCAAACGTTCCCGTAATCTTGGATGCAGGGGGCACTGGGACCCCAATTCCTCAAGAGCTCCTCAAATGTGTCACCGTGCTGAGTGCCAATGAGTTGGAGGTGGCACGCCTAACAGGGATGCCAATAAACACATGGGAGCAAGTTATCAAAGCTGCTGCCAAGATCCAACTGATGGTATGGTTCTTCTCTTGCCAGCAGTTCCTAAGTGTATCTGTCTTGGAGGAATTGCATTTGTGGCATGCAATAATACCTTTTTGCTCTGCTAATATTTCATGAGTTCTAAATCATGATAGATAGATGATAGGCTTGCTTTGCTTGCCTTGTTTCCCAAACCAATAGACCTAAAAGAAAAAATTTCCCATGACTTACTAGTGATGAAACATGTTGGCTGTGTGATTGCAGGGTGTTAGGAATGTTTTGGTGAAGCTGGGTGGAAAAGGCGCAGTTCTAGTTCCACAAGATGGGCCTCCACTGATTCAGCATGCCATTCAGCCTCCAGTCATGGTTGACACTACAGGTGCCAGTGATGCCTTTACAGCTGCGTATGCTGTGGCTCTTATTGAGCGCCAGTCACCCAGTGGAGCCTTGAGATTTGCAGGTATTCTTTTCCCCTACCTACTCCTGGCATTTGTACTCTTCAGATTGGGAGTTGTCATGGATCATCCTGGAATGTCTGGGAATTGGATTGTGATTCAACTCTCTCAGTACTCAGGCTACTTGACAAACTCTTCTTGGTGAGATTCCTGAACATTTTTGAAAAAATTTGCACAATCATTTGCATCGAATCTTGATTGTGAACTGCTGGGAAAATTGGATTTTGGCACAGCTGCAGCAGCATCATTGTGTATCAGGGCAAAAGGTGCAATCCTCAGCATGCCTGAGAGACAGGCAGTTTTGAAGATTTTGGTCAACTATAATAGCATTGAACAGGAAGTACCACCACGTGCTGCTGATGAGCAAGTGTTACGTCTCCTGGAAGAGCACACTCGGTTTCCACTAGAGATTCCAGCAACCTCTTCCCAAGTTGAGAACAAAATGCAGCTCATGCAAATTCAGCCAGAATCACTCACAGTGTGATGATCCAAGGTTTTGTTGTGGGTCTTGACTTGCAGTGTGAGGAGTCAAGTGTGTGTCACTGCACAATTGTTTAATTATGCTACAGACATAGGAACTAAAAGAAGCCAGATTTCACCTTGCAACAAAAACAGAAGCTACCCATTGCTGAATAAGCTCATGATGGACATGATTGCCTTTGGCTTGGTCTACTGTGAACTTGGGACTTTTGTATTTGGCATTGTTGTTGTTGCTGCTGTTAGCATCAGATGTGCGCAGATGTGTTGCGGGTGTATGTGGATATTATCCCGTAGTGTTTATTATGAAGACCTTGAGCTGATTAGCTTAGCTCTCTAGGTATTGTAATATACATGAATGCATGCGCCGCTTGCTATATGTGAACTGTACTTTTTATCACTTGTATACAACCATAGCAACTACACCCAGAGATGGGTATTGCGTATCTGTTACTCTGGGTGATTCTGGCGATTGTGATCATTCTTGAATGCGATCTATTTTGATGATTCTAGTGATTCCCTGGTTGGTTTAGGGTTATAGAGCTGGAAATTGAGCATTAAATTTCATGAATTTGGAGGGTCCTTGTTTGAGTCCTTGTGCCATTAGAGGGTTGTGGTTTTATGCATATTGACAGTTCTGTGTAGGGTGAAGCCTCCAGGGTGGGGACATTCTGAAAACAAGGGTCCTATGGCGAGTGGGTCGCTGAGTCTGGCCCCACAATTTCAGAATGTCCCCCACCCATGTGAATTCAACCATTGCAAAGAATAAGATGAACCTTATCATCAGCCTTGGCATATATCAATCTTGAAGTCTTAGGAGTGGAAGGTATCTTGTGAGTGGTATTTATGAGTGGGAAGGATTTTACACTTGTTGGTAGGTGTAAGATCCCTCCTATTCCTAAATAGTAGGTGCAAGATTCTTTGTCTTCTTGAGGAGGAATATTCATTCCAGTGACCGTAGAATTCTACTTGGTTTAGGTAAACATGTATAGAGTCCAATAGTGTGGTCGTCAATTTGACAATTTTATATAGTCTTCAAGACAATTAGGAAAGCATTCTATAACCAGATAACTCCTTTACTTCTTTTGCCAACCCACTTACATGGATATGAGAAAAGAATTGATTGTGTGCCTTTTCATAATTTGCTTCAATTCAACCAAATTATGAAAGTAATTCATTAAAATTCAAATTGGTTTGAACTAAGACCAAATTGAATTCAAATTGATTCTAATTCAATTGAATGGAATTTATTCAATGTATTTGAATTGCATTTAATTCAAAATGCAATATGAAAATTCATTTAATAATTTCATTCAAATGAAATTTAATTTTCACCAAATAAACTCATTTTTTTCATCATTTCGTTGTCACTGCCACTGCAAAGCAGTGAAGAACCCAAGTGAATATAAGGTGCCCTCTATATTCACTGGGAAATTGATTCCATTGCTCTACTTTTATCAGAAAGTAAGCTTGTTTATTTTCAACACTGCAAAGATATGAAAGAATTTGAAATCTTGAAAGTTTGAGAAGGTCCACAATACATGAGCAAAGGAAGTTAGGAAGGTTTTCATGGTGTCATTGGAGGAGGTTAAAAATGTCACTTGCGAAGCCTCATTAGTGGCACTGCAGTTGAAAATCAAAGTCAATTTTACAAGTTTAAGAAGATGTAAATAACACTTCAAGAGATAATGAAAGTTTGTAAAAGCTTTTGAATTATTGGAATGGCAATATAGTTGAATTTCTCACATTATATGACATGGGTGTTAAATTATCTTTGCATAAGTTTTGGGCAATTAATCAATCTATATCATTAAAAAAATGTTGTATGTATGTCTATGTCATTCATCCCTACCTATTCCAAGTCTAACTAACTAATACCTACCCATCAATGTGGACATAAAAAAACATTTTTTTTGGTACATTCATGTCCATAGTATTTATGTTTTGAAGTTTTTGAATTGTGTTTGTGTTGAATTGAAACAACAATTCATTATGAGAATTGAAAATTGAAACAAGTCAATATAGTGATGAGAGAAAATGAAACAACAAAGAAAATTTTGGGCATAAACTTGATAAAGCATATGGAATCATAATGCATGCACATGATGTTTTTCTCACTTTTTAAGTTGTTACATTTGTGAGAACCATGATCGATGCCAACTAGTGAATATAATAATTTTGAAGAACATGACAAAAAATGGAAAGATACTCACACCTCTCCCAATATCTTCTCTATCTTCAAGGGTTTGATTTAGAGTTCCAATGAATCTAATTGTAAAGTTGGAAATTAAGACAACAATTAGTGCAAATCTTGTATAGAATACAAATCATTAATCATTAACCTTGAACCTATTTTTCCCTCTCCCACCTTGACCTTTTAATTGTTTAGGCTTCATGTTGCCATGCTCTACCAATGACAATCAACTCATCAATTGATGAAAAAAAAAATTGATCTTGTGAAAATTAAAATCCATTTGAAAGAAAATATTGAATGACATTTCATACAACTTGAATTGAATTGAAATCAATTCTAGAATTGAATTAAATTTCAGTTCAAGAGAAATGGGCTGCAAAATACTGAAAAAGGTATTGAAAATTTGCTCATCAATATGATGTTAGAAAAAAAACTTTAAAAAGACACAAATTCAAATAGACGAATTTTCATGCCTCATTATTTGGAATGGGCTAAACATATTCTAATTTGGAACTATCCAAGTTATAACATTTGAAACCTAAAGTTGTCCTTCACAAATTAACTCCAATGAATCATTATCATTGAAATTCTCATCAATAGAATGATGGCATAATAGGAATAAAATATCATTAAAATAATTTTTATTCATCTCATTTAATAATTTGAAATTAGCCTTAAGCTAGAGAAACCATGTGAATCTTAAGGACAATGAATCTCCTAGTTTCAAATTCTTATGCAGAATGCACATTTTAATACTTGAAAACCATTCATGAAACATTTCCTACTTTTTAATTTGTTGTTGGTTTGAACTTTTTAAGTTTGAAGTTTGAACCACTCTTATGTAAGTAGTAGAAATTGCACCAAACCTCGCCCATTATAATTCTTACAATTCATAACTTCAATTCACAAAAAAAATCCAAGGACCAATTCTAATATATAACCATGGTTCTCCAACAAAATGGAAAAAAACTTTATAATACTTTACAAAATCACTTGTTTTGTGTGAGTTTTTCCATGAAAAACATTAGTTCATTGGATGTTATGAAATAGTTGGAACCAACAATTCTTTGATTCAAATCCTTTCCCCCTTCACAAATCTAGGACTAATGGTTTTTTATTCATATTTTTTAAATATAAAAAAAGCAACATGTGTGTATTTGATTGTGCAATATCTGAAAACCATAACCAATGGTTATTAACAAAACAACATAAATGCCCAACTAGTACACATGTATTTGAATTTTTGATAGTTGTAATTATAGGTCAGAATCAAGCATTGGATTTTTGAGAACCATGGTTATCAAGATGTAAAATTGCCTTGGTACCTAGAGGGGTTTTGCATACTAATAACCTCCAAACACTGGTTTGTTCACATGAAGGGGTAGATAGGCATTGCCTACAGAATTCCAAAAAAGGCCATGAAAGGAGTGGGCTTAGGGTTTTAAATAGAATATTCCCTGTTCTGGGGTCCCAAGCTAGGGAATATTTGCTTGGGCTTGGGGCAAACCCCATAAAATTCCCTTGTATAGTGGTGCTTGATATTTGCTAATGTCATATCCTATGCCCTACATGGTTTGTTTTGGGCCCTTGGTAGCCTAGAGTCAATGAAAATAAGTATTGTGAATGAACATATAATTTTATTCTGTATTTCTACATGTACAAAATAATACATCCACAATGGTCATCCGTGAAAGCATGGTAACATTATGAAATTTGGTTCAGCTTGGGGAATGCAACAAGAACTTTTTTTTGGTTTGTAGTCTTGGTGTGCATGTTCCATACCCCCCCGGCCCCCCCCGCCCCCCCCTTCCCCTTGTCCTATTGGGGGGGGGGGGGGATTACCACATCGAAGCCCCAATATCTTGAGGCCATCTTGTCCCAACCCCATGACACCCATGCTTAGGACACCATGCCACTATGTTTAAAGCCCCAACCTTATCATGGCATGAGGTCATTATGTCATGGATGCCATACCACCATTTTTTAAGCCTTAAACACCTTGTTTGGCCCCTTCAGTAGCCTAAGGTCTTTGTCTTGGACCCCATAATATGGATTTTTACTTGAGTTATTACATCTTGGAACCTTAAGTAACTTAAGGTCATTATGTTGAAGGCCCCATGCCACCATGTCTTGCACCCCACGCCACCTTGATTTGATCCCCATGAGTCATGTAGCCTTTGTCCTAAGCCATTTATAAAATTCCAATTTACCACAAGTTGGACCATAGGTTGCTTAGACTTATGGCAGTACTAGCTTTTAGGCCTTGGCCCTTGGATATCTTAAGGTTTTTGCTTTGGGCACCACATATGGAATTATAATCGAGCTACTACACCTTGGAACCCTAGGTAGCTTAAGGTCATTATGTTCAAGGCCCCATGCCACCCTGTCTTGCACCCTAGGCCACATTGTCCTAGCGTTGTGTAGCCTAAAGTCTTTGTTTTAAGCCATATATAAAATTCCAATCTAGCACAAAGTGACCATAGGTTGCCCAAACCTTTGGCAATAAAATATTTTAGACTTTGACCTTTGGATAACCTAAGGTGCATTGGGCCCCACATATGAAACTATAGTTAAGTTATTACACCTTGGAACCCTAGGCAACGTCGGGTCATTATGTTCAACATCATTTGGTCAAATATTCCATCCATTTGGTTAGAAGTAGCCACCACCAAACAATTATTGTGACAATTAATTGATGGGCATCTACATCTAATAAAAAGTTGCCACATCGTGGTAGATGATGAATGCATGCTTCAACATGTGTAATTAGGGAAATATTCATATGATGCCAAGTGGCACATAATGGTTGCACTTTGCTCCCCAACTTGATTCGTAGTCATTTTAATCATGTTGACAAATTGACCAATTGAAAGGCAATAAAATAACAACACATTGCAAGTGACCATGAAAACATAAGATAACACATGTAATTACATTGGAGTTTTCAATTGTTATTTTAACTAATAGTCTAATTAATATTGTCAAATAGACTACTAATTGATCACTCATATGATGACAAATTGGGGTCAATGAAAACATCATTCAAACATGGTCAATTTAACTAACAGTTAAATTGACCTTGTTGTGAACCAAACAATTAAAAAGGCAAGCCTAAACCTTCAATTTTTATATCATAATTCCTTGCATTGTCAAAATAATTACATCCTTGGCCTTAAATATCAAGGAATTATTTAAATGGAGTACACTTTGATGTTTTTTCAACTTATGATTTTGAATAAGTTAATTTAACCTTTCTTCATATTATCAAAAGTAATAATACATCATTTGTCTTGCAACCCTAACCTTGGGCTCATGACCAAAGCAAGGGCTTGCGAAAGTGTGGGCCAAATGTGAAGGCAAGAAGTCACATTTCATGCTCCCAAGAGTGTGGGAGAGTGTGAGGGAATGAACCTCCACATCCCAAGTGAACTTTCACTTTGGGAATTAAAGTCCTAATGGACTCCCGAATTTTCAAAGATCGATTGCAAGGTCAAAACCCATTGGATTGAAAAGTTCTTATATCATTGAAAAGCTCTTAAAATGTAGATGTTTAAAATGGGCTTGCATGACTCATTGGACACTTAAAACATAAGTTATTGCCAAAAGAAAGGTCAAGAGTCAAATTGACAATTTGACTCTCGACCATTAAAAGTTGGGAATTGCCCCAATTTCCATACGTGCAGGTGACATGTGACATATTGTTGAAAAGATCTCAATGAAAGCTATAACTTTGCTTAAGACCTCATCTCAATCAAAAGTCTGCACACAAAATTACGAGCCTCCACCAAAGTTGCAAAAGTCCCAACTTTAGGAATTTTGGGACTCTCATTTGGGAGTCTCGGGACAAAATGACATTTGGGTGCTGATCCCATGGTTAGGCACATAGTATACTATAAGGGGGAAGGTGGTGGCTTCCCTCTAGTTTGGGCCATGGTGAATTTTGTGAATTCGTGTTTGTTTATAGCTCATTCGTGCACCATAGTGTTCCAATTACGCACTAACAAACTTGATGTTTGGTTTGTGTAGGTCTGTGTGAGTAATTGATTTTCTTGTCAATCTTCCTAGTCCCCATTTCGAAATTCTAGCATGCCCCTTTACCCCAGAAATGTTGTAAACCAAGGAGTGTGCCCTAACTTTTTCTCATTCTGTTGCTTTCACCTTTGGATTCTTAGTTGAGTCCATCAAGGAGCTTGGGGATGTGTTAATTTGATTGAAGGACATCAATTTTATCTAAATCCAACAATATTTGATTTCATAATTTCTTAAACTTCAATTTCACATTTTCTTGTGCTTTCAAAATGGATGCATCATTTCATTCAACAATATTGAGCTTATCCAAGTCTTGCAATGTTATTTCATAATCATACAACATTTGTTTCATGTCTCCTCACATTTTCAAAATGAATGCATCATTTGGTTTAAGAATTTCAACTTGATCCAAGTTTTGCAATACTCTTTCATAATCCTTTAACATGTGTTTCACCTTTCCTTGTGTTTTCAAAATGAATGCATCATTTGGTTGAAGAATATTAACTCGATCCAAATCTTAAAATGTTCCTTCATAATCCTCCACCATTCATTTCATGTATCCTTGTGTTTTCAAAATGAATGCATCATTTGGTTCAAGAATATCAACTTGATCAAAATCTTGCAATGCTTTTTCATAATCCTCCAACATTTGTTTCACCTTTCTTTGTATTTTCAAAATGAATGCATCATTTGGCTCAAGAATATCAACTTGATCAAAATCTTGCAATGCTTTTTCATAATCCTCCAACATTTGTTTCACCTTTCTTTGTATTTTCAAAATGAATGCATCATTTGGCACAAGAATATTAGCCTTGTTTAATGTTCCTTGATCATCCTTTAATTCTTGTTTCAAATTTCTTCACATTTTCAAAATGCATGTGTCATTTGGTGTAAGATTATCAACTTTATCAAAGTCCAACAATGTTCTTTCATAAGGGCAAACTTATCCTTGGGTGGTACCATTAGGAAAACACCTTAAATTTTTGAGACTCATCAAACCTCAAGACAACATAGGATTCACATAAAGAATTTTTTTCATTCCAAATTATTTATCAAAAGGTTACCCATATCATGTAGAATTCAAAACTCTAATTAAATTTATAAAAGAGTGTGTTTTGATGTGGAAAATGAATGCATAAGGAAAAAGTTTTAAAATGTAATATGAGGGATTTTTTTGAACAAGAACACAAAAGTAATCTATTTTTTGGGAATTTTTATTGGATGTTTTTTTTTTTAAATACCTGAAATGCCAACCTATTTGATGACTTTTTATAGATAATTGATTGAATAAATTCTCATTTAATTACAATTTTTGAAATTAAAATTATGAAGTCCTAATGGGCCATTGATGTCAATAACACAAATGATAACTATTTTCACCTTTTGTTATCTTAATGATTAGTTTGGATCATCCCCTTGTGCAGGTACTACATAAACAAATATATATATGTAATGTGTAAATGTAAGGATGCTTAGAAGAAAAAAGTTAGGAATTAGTTCACACATGGGTTAAGAATGGTTTAAGAATCAAAATGTTAATGCATATTATAGATTTTTGGGTGTTCATTATTTTTCATGATTGTGTGCATAGGTTGGGAAAACATAACCCACTTAGTGCAATCAAATAAACCAATGTATAAGTAAATGAAATTTTATTTCAAAAATTGGGTCCAATTTTCTTGTGATTTTGGCAAGGTGGTTCCTAGTGGTACCACCCAAGGATATTTTCACCCATAATCCTTCAACATTCATTTCACCTCTCTTCATGTTTTCAAATTGAATGCATCATTTAGTGCAAGACTATCAACCTTATGAAATTATATGAGAAAATCATGTCCATTACAACTAGGTTATTTAGTTGTAATCTAGTTCTATCAAACACTTTTTTGTTGTAACGAACACAATTTTCTTGTAGTGCCAAGTCTAACAATGTTCCTTCATAGTCCTTCAACATTTGTTTCACATGTCCTCATACTTTGAAAGCATATGCATAATTTGGTTTAAAACTAGTAGCCTTATCCAAGTCCATCAATGTTTTTTCATAGTCCTCCAATTGTCGCTTCATTTTTCTTCATACTATCAAAGTTCATTCATTTTTTAGCTCAAGATCATTTGTGTTATTGAGGTCTCATAATGTTCCTTGATAATCCTTCGACCTTCATTTCACATCTCCTTGTACATTCAAAATAGTTTCATAATTTGGTTCAAGAACATGAGCCTTATCTAAATCGAATAATGTTCCTTCATAATCTTGCAACTCTCTTTTCACTTTCCTTGTATTTTCAAAATGAATGCATCATTTGCCACAATAGCATTAGGTTTATACAAGTACCACAATGTTTTCCCATAATCTTTGAACTTTATTTTGTCACCATTTTCAAATTTCAAAGTAATTACATTATTTGTTGTAATAATATTAACATTATCCCATTTTGATTTGGAAGGTCCTAGCTCATCATTTGGCATTTTAAAAGCATCACCTTTATTTAAGTTGAATAATGTTCCTTCATAATTCATGTATTGTTTCACAATTGTTGCATTACCTCCATGGTATGTACATTATTTCTTTGAAATACTTCAGCTTCATTGAAGTTTAACAAAGCTCCTTGATAGTCCTCCAATTTTCGTTTCAAACATCCTCGTATTTTCAAAATTGTTGCATCATTTCCTTCAATAATATTAACTTTATCAAAATCCATCAATGCTCCTTCATAGTCCTTCAATGATAGTTTCGCAAATCCTCATATGAACAAAGTGAACATATTATTGTGTTGAAGAATATTAACCTTATCCAAGTCCAACAATGCTCCTTCATAAATTTGTAATTCTTGTTTAACATCTCCTCATGTTTTCAAAATGAATGCATCATTTGGTCAATTGGTCAATAGATCTTGGTAACTTTTCTAACATGGAAGAACTTGATATTTTGACAATATCAATGCTCAAACATTTTCATTTTTAAATTTAAAAAAAACATTATCCCTTTGAACAAATCCATTATGCTAGTAGGAAAACCAAAGATAATTTTCATATTCATTTGATTGATTCATGGACATGGAATCATGTAACATGATACTCATTATTTCTTCATCAAATATTGCAACCATAGTTTCAATGATTTCATCAAAACCATGTGTGTCCTCACACCCATTTTGGACAATCAAAGCTTCTTTTGTCATATGTTTCAACCCAACAACTTTTTCAATTTTGTTTGCAATAGAACAACCCAATAAACCAAAATGTTTAATGATATTCAAGCTTTATCTTTCATCCCAAAAGGTTGTCCTTGACAAAAAATTTATTCCTACACAATGCAAAACATCATAAAATTTTATGTTACAATCACAATGCAATTGAAAATACATATATGGAATATGTTTAACATACATATGGGATGTGCTTTCAATGGACTTACTAGTTATCGTCAACAATTTTGGCCGATGGTGCATTGTTTTGCATTTTTGTAGCATTCATATATGGTCCTTGTTTAGTTGATTATATATAAAGAAAACATTCTCAAAACTTGCACGTTCAAATATTCCATCACTACAAATGGTGCCTCCTGGTGCCCTTGACATCTAGAGAAACCCTAATGCAAAATGTTTGATGGACAAGGCCAAAAAACCCTAATTTGCAAAATGTTTGATGGGCAAGGCCCAAAAAACCCTAATTTGTAGAGAATGTTTGAGGTGCAAGGCCAGCTTCACAAGAAACCCTAATTTGTGGAGTGTTTAATGTACCATGCCAGCTTCACCAGAAACCCTAATTTGCAGAGTGTTTGATGCCCAAGGCCAAAGAAACCCTAATTACAGGGAGTGTTTGATCCTCAAGTGCACCATCTTCACAAGAAACCCTAATTTGCAGAAAATGTTTCATGCGCAAGGTCATCAATTTCGCAAGAAACCCTAATTCGCAGACAGTGTGTTTGATGTACAAACAACAAGCTTCCCCAATTGCACTGTATTCGAGCTCTCAGCATTTCAGAATTGGAATTCGGTTGTGTGTGTGCGCGCGCGCGTCTTTTCGCTTCTCGACAAAGTTGTCAAACCTTTTCCCATAACAAAATCTGGAAAGCTGCCTTCTTTTTCCGCCATTCTTAGAAAGATTTGAAGATGATCTTCCTAGAGAAGGATGATGCAAGGTGCTCACATCAGAGGTGTGAAGACTCTTCTTCTTCTTTTTCCCATTGCAGCAGTAGTAAAACAACAGCAGGGAGCAAAACAAAATTTCTGAATTCCTGCAATAATGAGTCGAAAGAAAGAGGATCCGAAAAAACGCAACACCCAAGATTAAGTCTTTGCAACGGAGCTTAAGAAAATTTAAAAAGCTTGATTCTCAAACTAATGCCTACTTCTTTGCGGCAAGCAAGTAGAAGAAGATGATGAAGATCGGCGGTCTGCAGATTAAACTCATCTTGCGTCAACGGAAGGAAGAACACGGCATCATCAGAAGAATCCAGCATCGTCGTCAAAGAAGGAGAATTCTTCATCATCAGCGAATAAGAATGCAGCATCATCGTCTCTCCGAAGAGCACAAGTCCAGGAACGACAGTAGACGACGCTGCTGCAACACCGGGAAATCCAATGGAGGAGAAATGGATAGGCCAAGATTCGTGCGGTAACTGGCTATGGCATCTCGCCACCCTCCCTCTCTCTCTTGGGTCGGGGCACTTGATTATGAAAACCCTGGCTTCTGCCTGCCTGCTCCTTGAAATTCGCTGGCAGAAAGGGAGGTAGGCAGACAAAATGCGCACATGCACACATAGTCTGCCGACCTTTTTAGCTCCTCCATCAAATTTCTCTCGATGCCCTCTACGCAATTTCTTTAAAACAAATTCCTCTGCCCATTGCCACCACCACCACCACCACTTCCACTACCACTACCACGCATAACTTCTGCAAACATCCGAGCCATAGCAAGTTGATTTCCCATAGTTTTCAAAGCAATTTCCTTTTGTATTTCATTTTTCATGGCCTCAATCTTTGCAGAAGACTCTGCAAATTTGGATAATGCCTCTGCAAGTCCAACAGATCCATGACTTAACCTTTTGCGTCTCTTGTTTAGTTTACCGTCCACCCCTGGCTTCTTGCAAGCTGCTGACCTCGGTATGGGTGGAGTCTTACTGACTTGAGAAGAGTTGCTTGCAAATGGAGGAACTTTTCTGTCTGGAGAAGGAGGAGCATCATGTTCTTCAGTCTCCTCCAAGTTGACAGGCTCCTGCGCAGATCCACCCAGCGAATCAATTGGAATTCCATTGTCCATGCCTCCAGCAGTACCACAAGCCTTGGCAGTCTTGCCCCAAATCAGTAAACATCGCTCAAACCATGGCCATTTGCATTGACCCGCGCCGGATTCTCCATTCTCCTGTTTCAATTGATTAAATTTCTTCTGCATTTTATGTAGTTTGGACTGAACTTGAGCCCAAGTGCACTTGGGTCAATGGAAATGCCTCCTCAATCCTCAATAAAATTTCTTGCTGTGCCAAGTTGTTCGTGCTATTGGCAAGAAACTTCTCCTCAAACAAATCCATCAACAATGCTGTAGAATCATCTTTCCAATCTCTCTTGGATTTGAGTGGGGCAGGAGGTGCTGTGTGAGGCACAATGGACAAGGGAAGTGAAGAGCTTGAACCGATCATCATCTGGGTCAGGAAACTTGGCTCTTGAGAAGGATCCATGGTGAGAACGACAGAAAAAAATGTGATTCAAAGAATTTTTTTGAGAAACACAGTGCCTGTATTGTGTGAACGGTGAACGGTGAACCTGTATTGTGTGCAGTGAGAAAATTCTATGGAATGCGGGCAGGTGAGCATGCTGGAGCACAAAGGTGAACGGTGAACCTGTATTGTGTGCAGTGAGAAAATAGCTGTGGAATGTAGGCAGGTGAGCACGCTGGAGCACGAAGGTGAACGGTGAAACTATGTATTGTGTGCAGTGAGAAAATGGCTATGGAATGCAGGCAGGTGAGCACGCTGGAGCACGAAGCTGAACGATGAAACTCGTAGACTCGGGCAGAGTGCTAAACGGAGCGCCGCAGTTCGTTGGCAGGCCGGAAGGGGAGCTACAGTGGCAGGCGGACGTCCGCCGGGTGCGG
>Ga0209208_10004432_pt1 | contig 19888 bp, 19 predicted proteins | sample S1TSphfallax_3_FD_187694 | JGI IMG/M metagenome (GOLD analysis project Ga0209208, IMG submission 187694) | Host-associated microbial communities from peat moss isolated from Minnesota, USA - S1T2_Fd - Sphagnum fallax MG (SPAdes) (version 2) | ecosystem: Host-associated > Plants > Peat moss >...
TTTCATCTTCTTCTTGTTGCCACAAAGCAGAGCAGCGAACGAAGAAGAAGAAGAAGAAGAAGAAGAGAGAGAAGGAAAGAACAAGGTGCGAATGCAAGCTCTTGTTGCAGCGATGGCCGCGCACGCACTTTCATTGTCGGCTCTTGCGCCTCCGTCTACGGCAACACCTTCTTCGGCTGTTTTGCAATCCAGTTTCAGTGGTATTACGGTGCGCGTAAGTAATGCTCCGTTTCTGGCGTCTGTGAGTGCCGTCAAGCGGCCGCTTACTGTTTTGGCGGTGACTAAAAAGGCCGTTGCCGTGCTCAAGGGTAACTCTGCCGTCGAAGGAGTCGTCCAGCTTTTACAGGAAGACGACGGTATGATTATTTCTCATTAATATTGCTCATTTTTTTGTTTCATAAGAAGTTTTCGGATTTGTTTCTACTAAGGTTGATCATGAAGCTCTTGTTATAACCCTCAGGTCGATGCCTGGCATTTGTGTCTATCGGTGAAAGCTTTTGTGTATTTCTCGTTGGACGGAGCCTCGTGCTATCGCAGTTTTTCATTTGTTTTCCCCCAGTAAGCTTTGCAGTTTGGAACTCTGTTTAAGCTTGCATTGCGATTTGGAGAGGAAATGGAGAGATCTTGTGAGGGAGCTGAAAATTTTTACAATTTTTTTTTTCCTACTGTAGCCAAGGAATTAGGGAATCTCCTAGGTCTTTTCTTTCGGTTCCTAGATCGCAGGCTGATGCTTAAGCGGATTCCTTTCTTATGCTGTCTAGAGGACATGTACACGTTCTACTGCCGAGTCTCTATGTAGATAGCTTATAGATGACAGCTCGTTCCTGTCCTTGCATATCATGCTAGAAATTTTGAACCTGTTGTCCTCCCTAGTTTGGTCTCTTTGTTGGTAAGTACTTGGACTAAGAAGCGTGGAGAGATTCCAGACAAGTGCATGGGGTATGCGATCCTTCACTCTTTCAATGTCAGACATATCGCATACAGGGCCTAGCACAACAATCTTCTTACAAATGACATGACCAGCAATACAGATTTTGAGTGTCAGAGAAGAAGAGAATCTGTGAACCTAATAAGCATTGCATCACTGAAAAGCTCTTAATTTACAGCCTTCCTGAAAGGGGGAACTTAGTTGCCAATGAGCTTGTCATGACAGTCAAGTCCTTCTCTCTTCCACAATTTTGTTGAATGGAAAAGTAAACATGGTCACCTGGAGTCATTCTGTTGGTTGTGCAGGTCCTACTACTGTGACGGTCAAGATCACTGGTCTTACACCTGGCAAGCATGGATTTCATCTTGTAAGCAGCTCCTCATTGCTTGCCACATGCTGTTCTCAAAATTTTGCAACATACTTATTCTTGTGGCTTTAAGAGTTGCAGATGATTGGGGATGGGTTCAGCCTCTCTCAAGAAATAGAACAAATATCATGTAGAAGCTTAAATTGGAGAATTTTCAAAAGACCAACATGACTTGCTTCTTCTGTTGGTAGAGCACCACAAATCTTGTCTACCAGTGATGGTGACAACCATCATGGTTTCCAAATTTATACATTTAACCACATTATCAGTAGCCTGAAAGATTCACTAGACCTTGTAGATTCTAAGCAGGTATTGCACAGGTCTCAGAGAGCAAAATAGGAATGCCTTTTTCAATTTTGAAAATATGCATCCTTATAGTGTTGGGATCCTGGAATAAGACCACAAAACCATTGTAGAGGAGGCAGTTGAGTTTAGTTTCTTGATCAATCCCACTATGAAGAGAAATCCTTAGATTTTCAGGTTTGAAACTATGTTGTTGAGGTTCTCAAGTGGAGAGGAGTCATGACACTTGTATGAGTCCTAAACATATTCTCCTTGTCTTTGCAGCACGAATTTGGTGATACAACCAATGGTTGCATTTCAACTGGTATGAACAGCTTGCCTTTCATTGTTGTGCTTCATCTTTGTTTATGCTGGCTACATTCTTACAAACTTTCTGCTGTGAGGTTGGGTTTGATTCGGTTTGTGCTCCATGTATGTTGAGCTCAATGCCAAGGGAAAGTTATGTTATGGTTGGGCTGAGCAGGTCCTCATTTCAACCCCGATAAAAAGACACATGGTGCCCCAGAGGATGAAGTCCGTCACGCAGGAGACCTCGGTAACATTGTGGCCGGGCCTGATGGTAGGCACACACAATCTTTTTGTGCTGTTCTTCTTGGAACAACAGCTGATGGTTGGGAGTTCAGCTGATTCAGTAGCATGTTTACATTCTTTTGGCATTGTTAAACCCACATTTGGTTTGTTCAATCCTTTTTCAGGTGTTGCAGAGGCGACCATCACTGATACCCAGGTGAATAATCAATTGCCCCTTTGAAGCTTCAGTTGGATTTATCTTCTGTGAGCTTCTTGATGATGTATCATTGTAATGATCAAATGGTCTTGGCTGTTAGAGAAATACTATGGTTGTAAACTGGAATTCTAAGTCCCGATATAGTTGTGTCTATGTATTTGTTTATCATTTGCAATCATGTTATTACCTGAAGAAGTCATTTCTCAGGCTGGTCTCTCCACTACATCCAATCTGCCTGACGTCCCTCCATGTTGTGATTTGTCATCATTTTCTTTTTTTGCAGATACCCTTGGGGGGCCCTTTGTCAGTTGTTGGAAGGGCACTTGTAGTCCATGAACTTGAGGATGACCTTGGCAAAGGTAATTTTGATGTTGTGTTGAAGACTACCGTCTTCACTTTTGTTGATTTATGACAATAAAGTGCTATGGTTTGCTTATTCTGGCAGCTGTGACACCCAATGAGAGAATCTAGGAATCAAGGCTGAATGTAAATTTGGGGTGAAGGAACTTCAGAAGTTTTTAGAAGATATCATCAATGACTCTTAGATCTTGTCAGCTCCTCATCATGGGTTGTGGGAATGAGTTTCAGGTGGGCATGAACTCAGCTCAACAACTGGAAATGCAGGAGGCCGGCTTGCCTGTGGTAAGGCTTGGGTGCCATATGTGGAGCTTTCACTGGGATTTTTGTTGCCTCAGGAACACGATGTGATATGGGGTTTGTTAAGTGATTTATGTTCATAACATCCATTCATAAGCATTCTTGTTGTGAAACTGCTCCCAACTCCTGCCAAAATATTTGTTGCTGAGTGTTTACATTGTGTGTACTGACTGAAATTCAGTACACACATTGTTTTGAGCAGGTGTGCATCAGGACTTCAGCACATTGTTATATGTTATGTGCACCCTTCATACATACCCTTGACTGATGGTTTCAATTGCTTTATGTGCAGGTGTTGTGGGACTAACACCACTCACTTGAAAGGAAGAAAAAATGCTAGATGTATCCTTGGTTTTGATAAAGCAGGTTTGGAGTCACAGAAAAGCAGAGCAACTGTAGAGTACCATACTTATGGCCTCATCCTCCAAACAGCATGTGTTGTTTCCATCAGATGCAGTAGTTGTGTTTAGAGCTCTAGAGAAGGCAAGGATGTTCAGTGGGAGCTTTTCTGTGGGCCTAGAGGTAACACCTCTATAAGTTGTTGGCCATTTTTGTTTCCTTTGTGGATGTTAATATCATTCGTCACTTTCTGCTGTAATGCCAGAAAGGACTTCTGGCAGTATTTTACTTTCAAGGCTAAGATTGGTTTAGAGTGAGTATTTGTATTGTTTCCCAGAGTTTTCTCTTGTTTCTTTATACTTCTGCCTGTAAGTTATGTTATGGAAGTGAATCATGAGTTTGAGCCCAGAAAACATTAGTTTGAAGCCTGCTGATCTGGTTGCTCTTAACACCTTGGATCTAGGTTACGTTACTGTTCTTAATGACTCCCAGTGGGATTCTTCATAGGGGTGAATGTGTTTTGAGTTCTTAGACAGATGTGCCTAGCTAGGTTGTAACAGCCTTTTATATGGCAAATGCTCAAAGCAAGTGCACAGATTCTGGATAGAATATGGAGCCACCAGAATGGAGCCAAAATATGGGAAGGAACCAAATGGTATGCCAGCCCACCAGCAAGCCTTCTTTGACATCTGGATGCTTGTTCATCTGCATGGAAGTCCTATGACCACATGTGCATTATTTCTTTCTGCCAATCAACAATCCTGAGGATTGTGAGATCCTCACCAACAACCTCCTACAACTTGTAAGGCTTCATGAAAAGTTCACTGAAGATAGGATTCATGCACATTTGCCCACAAGGGGATGGAGAGCCAGCTTTTTCAAGTGGAAGGACACCAGGGCTATGGGGTTTTGGCTTCCATAATGTTACATCAAGGAGTACTTGAAGTATAAAATCCATATATCAGTTTTCTGCTTCTCAATTAATGCATTTGTGGGTTCACCATCTAGCTCATAGTTCCTTTCTGTTGTCTTGAGCTGAACATGACTTTTGTGAGTGTTTGTGAAGTTGGATCCCAGGCAACTTGTATGGCAGGGAAGTTTTGAAATCTTTTTGTGCACAACAATTTTCCTTATTGGTTTCTCTGAAATCTTTGTACTGAATGTGATTGGAACTACAGGAGCATCTCTTCCTTGCAACCTCACTGGCAGAACAGGAGGAACGGTATGGAAAGTTGTCAAGTTTTATGTATAAACCCAGATATTTATGAGGTATGGTGACTTACTGACCCTTCCATTGGCTTTAAATCTTCATCCAAGCAATGAGTCCCTGTGATCGAGTCCCTGTGATTGAAGATTTTGTAATGGCTTTCTACATGAATAAAAAGATGGCATCTTGATTTTCACAAGGAATGTTTATGTTCTGTAACTAGCTTGAGTGCATTGGTGATTGGTAGGTAACTGATTTAATAGTCCACTGTCACTTGTGGACATGTTAATTGCCTTCTCACCGACAACACACTTGTCCATACTTGATAGTTTGCAACTTGGTACCCCTTTCCACTTGTCCATACTTGATAGTTTTGCAACTCGGTACCCCTTTTGTACCTACCTAAGCTACTATCCCATTGGCTATTTGGATGATTCATCTTTGAAGACAAGGGTTTACAATGAATGAATATGAAAAGCAACTGCCTCCATGGATGAAATGATCAAATTAGCATCTTTAAATTACAAGTATGGTGTCATAATTAAATTTTAAGTTTTTAGGAATTACAAATGAATTACCAACAAATACAAGGGCTATGAAGGATGAGTATGAAAAAACAAATGCTCATACATGAAATATAAAAGTAATGTTTAAAGCCTAGCACACTTGGAGTTTGCACCAATGCTAGTTCAATGTTTACAGTGTTAAAATAAGGTGATAGTACACATATAACATTGTACTTAACATTAAAGTTCGAGTTGGCATATGACATGGAATTTGTGTTATCTTAGTGTTAAGGGCCAATGTTTGATAACATTGAAAATTTCAAAATATGAACATTTTAGAAAAAAAATATTGATGTTATGTAAAACTTCAAAATATGGGCGATTAACTCAATGTTAGCTAGTGCTTCCCTCTCTTTCCAAACATTCGATTGCTTTCTATCTCCTCCCCTTCTAGCAAGCTCCATTGCACTTTCTACAACAAGCTCTAAGCACAAAAGATCTATGCACAAGGTTTTTTCTTGCTTCCCTATTGTAGCTAAGCACGAAACAAGCTTGGAAGTTGACGTTTATTTAAGAAACAATATGGAGACAACAATCACAAAATGGAAGCATATCTTTGAGGCAATAATGGTCAATTTTCATTCTCATCATCACCGCAACAAACCGTCAAAGATAAATGGGGGTTTTTGTATGGAGATTACAAGAAAATACATGACTACCAAAATGTTTCAAACCACAATGAAGAATACCATGACATGTCTATCAAAGATAAGGTTTTGCAAGGATTGTTGAGAAACTTTAGCAGAGTGTGTTTTGAGCTCATTGACATCTTCATGAATAGTAAACATTGCTTCAACCCCCCACATTCAAGAGATTTCATGAATCCAAATGATGATGTCTACTATGTGGTATTTTTTCATGATTTTTCACCATGTGAAAATATGGGGTCGAATGAAAAACTCAATTGTGAAGAGGCCCTAGAAAAAGATGCATCACCCTTTGCAACTTGTGATCTAGTATTACATTATGCAAAAACATTGGAGGAAGGGAATAGTTGGGCAATTCCATCCAATCTCCACATTGTTGGGCATAACACACCAAGAATTTTTTCTTCTCCCCCAACCAAACTCAAGACCATTGTGATAGCTAGAACTTAGCAAAGCCCTATAGTTCAACCTAAATTCCAAGTCCAACTACAAACAATCCAAATGTAAAGAAAGGCCCACCTACATCAAATCCAATAGCATAACAAACTACACAACCATTGCACACTCCAAGAAGAGTTGGGCATATTCCTTTACCACGATGCACAACAAAAAATACACAACTAACTACATATAAAAGCATGGCTAGTTGCAAACAAAAACACTTAACCAATTGCAAACATAAGCACACAACTAGCTACAAACAATGTTTTTGTTCAATCCCATCACAATGTTGAGAACACAAGTATCAAACAAAAATCAAATATAGCCCACAAAAGTCTCACTGAAACAATTGAAAAAATTGATGCAACATTGGTTAACTCCATCAATTGTATCCATGAGGTCAATATTCAAATTGAAGATAAACAAGCCCAAACACAAGATGAAATTCTATAGAAGCAACAATTGGAATATTTTAAATTCTGAGACACAAAAATCAACCTAATTCAATAAAACATGGTCCAAACAATAACAAGGCTTACAAAAGTCATGACCTTGGTTTTTAATAGAGATCTACATGGTAATGCACCCCCACCAAAACCTACAACAGGTCTACAACATGTCAATCTAACATTAATCAAGGATATTACATCATAGGAAGAACATGAATAAATTTTTAAACAATCTTGTACTTGAAAAAAAATTGCATTTGCATGGGACCAATTTTTTTGAATTGAAAGAATGCCACTAATAAGGTAGGATTGAATATTTCGTACATTGCTAATGATGATGTCCAGCAAGATAAATCTCCAAGTTACAACAATTTTGCTCCCTGAAGAGCTCTTGACCCTAAATGTGAACATTTTCCTCACCATGATGCAATCCATTGAAATTTTATGCATGAACATCTTGCATACTTTCAATTTGAATCATTTGCATGAGTTCTTCCACATCCACCTCTTTCCTCCCCAATAACAGTCATGGAATAGATAACATGCAAAAACCACATCATGAACAATAATTATGGGTAATTATATCCTTTTTAGAAGCTTTCAAAAGTTTGTTTCAATATGCCAAGTGCATTTTCAACAACTACCCCACCCCTCTTATGTTTGTGATAATACAACAATTCCAAAATTGAATAAGCTTCCCCATTTTCTTTGTGTAGTGTCATAAGCCACAAAAGTAACGGGTACCCTTTATCTCTAAGCAAATAAAGTGGGATTCCATCCTATGACCCAATAGCCATATCAAAAAGACCCCTATGTATTGCACATTGATACAACCTAGACTTCCTCAAAACACCAAAATCATTCACACTCCCAATCAATCCCACATAAACATCCATGAACCTCTTTTGGCTAGCAAACATCACTTGTGCAACCACATTGTACTGCATTATCTTGTGAAAGAAGTAATCCTTATAATAAAAATTAGATGGTTTTGCTATGGATATATGTGTGCCATCTATAGCACCTATCACGTTAGGCATGCCACACCAAGTTTTTAAATCAAACATTACAGCTTGCATCTTATCACCCATTGGCCATGTTATCAATTTTCTACAAACTAAATTGATTGCCATGACCACTTTGCAAATCACAAATGCGACAAAGGATCAACCGATGGCAAACAACTCACTACAAGTTAAGGTATTTGCACCTTGTGCAAGTTTATACATTGCACATGAAATGCAAATCTCAATAGGACTTGCCTTTTTATACCAAGTATCATGCTTTGAAATCAAAGGCCTCATTTCATTGCAAATGTCCATAAATGTATATTTAGACATTCAAAAAAAATCACCCCACCTATTGTTTTCATATTCTGTCAATAAAAAATGGTTGAACCATGTAACTAATCATGGTTTCACCCAATGACCAAGCTCATCACCTAATCCCAACAAACAACATGACATATTATAATCATGTAGTGCAATAAATGTCAGCAAGATTTCAAAGTTGAATTGATGGTCTCTATACAATGATTCAAACATGGAAAACAACAATTGGCAACTTGATTGTGGCATCACAAATAGCTCTTGTAAAGCTTGAATCAACAAAATAAAACCAGTAACCAGTAATGACAATTCCTATTGATCCATCATAAACACCACAATAATGACACTTGCAAAAACAAAATGAAATTGAATTTCATTTCATTTAACAAATTTTTGGAATAACATTATTTTTTAGGGCGAATTTTCACACAATGACAACAAAAAGAATTGGAAAATATTGGATTTTTTTTAATTGTGTAAACTTGAAAAAAATTGCCCAAAAAATGGAAATAATTGCCAATCTTTCGACACCATAGACTTGAAATAAAAACCTTGGTTCAAAGTTTTTTAAATTGGAAGTTGCAATACTGAGGTTCAAAAGACATACCTTTGACTTTTGCAACTTCCATTCCTTCATGCAACTTTAACTTCTTTTAATTAATGACATTTGCAGCATCAAATCTTTGAGCCAATGAAGTGAACCTACAAACTGGAATCTTGAAACTACAAACTAGAATCCTAAAATAGTAGTAAAATAGATGCACACAAAGAACTTGCAAGAACAAGAAAAAACAAAACACAAAAAACACAAAAATAGATGTAAAAAACAAACTTGCAAGACCAAAAATAAAGATAAAGGAAAGCAAAACACAAAAATAATGCAACAAAGAATGTGCAAGAACAATAACAAAGAAAAAAACTCAATGACCACCTGAAAGGTGAAAAAAACACAAACAAACAAAAAAGAAAAATAACTTACCTCTTGCAAGTGTGGCCTCACCTCCAAACATTGACGATGAAATGATAATGGTATGTGTTGCTGAAAGCTAGGTGTGGACAGCTTCCTGGTTGGTAGGGCATCTAGTGTTAAGTTAATGATGGTAATCACCAACCAAAATGACCTAGCTAATGTTTAGGGTGTTAGTGCAAAAGCTAACACCAAGGCTTAAACACTAGATGTGGGGGTACCTTTAAATGAAAACAAAGATCTCAAAGGAAAACTTACACTTTTAATTGTTTTTGAGGGAGGAACAACTTGAACAACTCTCACATCAATTCATTCAAAATTTAGATTTTGTATAGAATCAATAGCCTTGATTGAACTAGCAAATTTGGACTAACAAAAAGTTGTTCATGAATATTAGCAATAATCACAAATCTTACATTGTCAAAATTGTTAGGAGACTTGCATGTCTTGGTCTCATTACCAAATTCACAATTTTTGACTTTGTAATTTTGTGAACAAAATCATGAAAATGTAGAGGGAGGTCTCCAAGAACAACAAGTTTTTTAAAAAATCTACATCCTTGTTGATGTTGTTACAATCTTCAATAGCACCATCAAGAGGCTTTACATGTTCAAGTGACTTTGAACATTGTCCAAATTGGAATGAATTAAATTTTGAAGGAAATCTTTATCAAATATCACAACTTGAACTACACAAAGACCAGCATATTGTTAGATGCAAGGAGGAAGATGTTGTGTAGCAAAACAATTCTCCATAACATAAACAAAATGGTTTTTCATAACAAGAATAAGAACTTGAACACCTTGTCCATGCAAAAGTCTATATTTGACCTTTCAACTTGATCAAGATTTGTAGCAACTTTTGTTTCATTAACATGATTTGAAGCAAGTTGCACAAGTTGAAAATAGTTGGTTTGAACTTTGTTAAGAGATTGATGAAAATTCAAGAAGACAAATACAAGTCAACAAGCTACCATTGAGTCAAATCACAAACGAACTAACAAACAATGACAAAGGACCCAAGGACTACATTAGTTTTTGAAATTATTTTGATTTTTTCATATAAAGGAAAATTTTAATGAATTATTTCGTACCTTATTATTAAATTTGCCTAAATTTGCACAAATACATCACTTGGTGTGTTTTGATCATTGCTGAATATATATGAATTATATATATATATATATATATGCATTTTGTTTTGAAATAAGTTTATAATTTAAGATCATATTAAAATATGCTAGTTATTTTAAGTATTTTTTTAATATTATAAGTTTCAACTTTGTTTCATATGTAGTGTACATTATTTCCTATTTACATGTGGTAAACAACTCTTGAAATTTTAAGATTTGAAAACATACTTGAATTTTAAAATTTTAAAATTCAACATCTTTTAAACTTTGTGATTGTTAGGTTTTCATCAAGATCAATTTTATTATCATCTTATAAAAAAAATCCTTAACCAATCTTTTATAAAATTGTCCCTGTCTAAAATAGTTGATGTTCAAGCTCAATTTTTTTTTATTAAAATCAAAACCTAAAATTAAATAAAATATTAAATTTGAATTTGAATCCATTAACATTCATATTAGTCATTTAACACAAATTTTCATGATTAAAATAATATTAAAGTGACACCACATAAATGTATTCACAAAGTTATAATTTTCACAATCATCCAACATGATTTTTGACTCCTCATCTTGTTTGATTGTGATTTGATGTCATCATCTTGTTTAGAACATGAAAACAATTCATGTTAATGGTAATTTTTCAATATGGTTAAATAATGAATTTCAAAGCTAGTAGGCTTATGAAACTCATCATATGTCAGCTCAATGGTTTAATCATATCTATTGACAAAATTAATGTTTTGATTATTAATAATTTTGACAATGATATTTCTCAAAACTTGACAAGATGACATTTGAAATATAATAATGACTTGACCATATTTATTTTGGAATGTGTGATTATGAACTAGCATTAATGTTAGTCAAGGTATTATGGAAAGATGGTCATCACTAGACTTAGGAAGCATATGTTGTATGGACTCAAAAGTCTTAATGGCATCCAAGTCTTTCAAAACCTTTTGAAGTCTGTAGTGTTTTACTTTAAACTTTTTTCATAGTTTCCATCTGGTTTTTACAAGTTCAATCATAGTAATTCACATAATTTTTTTTTAAAATCAAGCAAGAAAATCAAAATAAAAAATCAACTTCAACACAATTCTAATATCAAACAAAATCAATTTGAATTAAAAGATAAGATGAAACTCACATGTGTTTATGGAAACCTTGAGGATCAATTTCAAGCATGAGATTAGAAGCAAAGACCTTATATAATTTGCTATGTCTTTACACAAAAAATTTACAAAGTAAAGATAAGCAAAACATTTGTGTACTTCATGTTTAAACATAGTTGTTGATGTAAAGGATGCACTACTATCATTGTTTCTTCTTTTACAGTTAACATTTTAATTTTATGACATAGTTTATTCATGCCAACCTTAATATTCAACTCCATCAATTGTTCCATGGCTTAGAAAGTAAACTTGTAAAACAAATGGTGTTGAACATGAAATTTGTCTTAAGTAATTCATACAAATGAATGATTCTATCCTCTTGCTCTTTTTTCAAAACATGATTGAATGACATAGAAGGTTATCACACTATTAGTTAGATAATGCACTACCATTGTCCTTACAAAACAATAGAAAAAAATGAATTGACATTTGTCTTATATCATGTAATGGTATCTCCTCACTTTTCTTATTAGTATACATACCAAATAACCTTTGCCAAACATCAAATCTATTGTGGGCATAACTATTCATTCCTTTGATTGTTTCTTAGAGACTTATTGTTCACTTTATCCCACTCCCCTTGATCAAATGGTAAGAAATTAGGACCATCATAGCAATGGAACTCAATTGGCTTTGAAGGCACAATTTCATGAACATTGTGAAGGACAATTTTAGAACCTCCACGTTTCATAGGTACAATAGACGATGAATAAAATGACATTGACACCACATTAAACACATTACAATTTATAGGAATTGTAAGAAGAAAAGTAATCCCACCAAAACCATAAGTTTTAAGCAAGAGTCATAGTTTCAACATGGGATGAATCGACAACAAAAGGCACAATGCCAAGCACATGGAGAAGAGGAGGCACATAACAAAGAATGGATAAAACAAGAACATCATTGCACAAAGCCAAAAACAATGGAGGTGCCCTAAGACCCACCATAACAACATGGGAAGCATGACATGGCTCCATGATGTCAACTAGAAACACGACATTAAAAGGTGCACAAGAATTAATCATATATATATATATATATATATCATTAGAAGTTGGAATGGGATTGGGCACCATTTTCAAAAAAATCAAAATCAAGAAAATTTTCAATAGTTATTTTGATCAACAATTATACAAACAAAAGTAGCATATTTAGCACTAAGAACATGTATATCAACAATGCAAACAACAAGAAAATTAATAGTATTGAAGAGAACATGTTGACAATCTAAAATTCCAAAGTGAACCAACTTGGGTATGCTAGTTACTGTGAATAGTTGAAATGCATTACCTAAGTACTTTCACTAATTACCTCATCCATAATTGACAACATCAATAAAAAACTTTGAAAATAGAAGGAACTTAATATATTGGATGTTCATAATTTAAACAACCAATAGAAAAGGTTCTCATTTGTAGGCCCTATTACTCTTCAACCACATGCAAATCATTTATCCAACTTGCAATTATGGAAAACCATTTGAATCATTTTGGATAGTTGTAAGAACATTACAAATTCATTTAAAAAGAAAATAAACTTAGGATGTGTGATCATTTAAAGGGACATCCCAATTGCAAAAAGATGTGGAGTTATTTTAGGATTTAAATCTTTTATGCCACAAATTGTTCTAACTCTTTTGACCAATGATGGGTAGTTATTAGAAATTACAACAAACCCTTGCTAGGTATTATAGCCTAGGGTTAGATTTGTCATTATAAAAATGATTTTTTTTTTTTCAAAAAATCACTTCTTTTTGCATAATATTTAATTTTTCATTCATACAAACTTGAATCTTTTTGAAAATTGTCAAATGCTAGATATATTAGATGTATGTGGCAAATGGTGGTATTGAATGCATGGTCAAATGTTGCACATCCATGCCTATTGATGTTTTTATAATGTAGGAATGTTTGTTTTTTTCATATGTACTTCATTAAACACACGTAGTCTTAGTTATCCATCAAACAAAAAAAACAAACATCTATCACAATATTGATGCATGTAGGGGACCAAGGAGGATATCAAAATGCCGTTTGCTTCCCACGTCATGTTAACATATTGATGAAAAAAAATATCAACTTGCTAATGTAAACACTCAAAGACCTTTATGGTTAGAAGGAAAAATATGTCTACTATGTATTGATCAATAAAAGTCACCCTTCGCTTGAACCACAGTTGTCATGGCAACCCCATGAGATGAAGTTGTTTACAAAACCAAATATGTTCGAATGGTGTCAACAATGATGACATCAAGCAACATCTAAACACCATCCATCAAAAACCACAATGTTGATTTATTAACGCAAAGATTAAAAGCTAGGCAATGAAAAAACATGAATTTGTTCACATAAAACATGAAATCTTGCATCCCTCATGATGGATGCAAAGGCATCTCACACAACATTATGGAAAGTGATCCTCTCCTCACATTGGGTGGTGTCACCAAAAGAGAATACTACTTAATGTTGCCTCTACTGCTAGAAAAACAATGAAAAAAAACAATTTGGAGAATTTTTGCATTAATACAAAACAATAGAACAATATTGAAGTCAATAACCTTCCATCTATATTAATCATATTGAGTTATGGATGATGGAAGAATCAAGTCTCTCCAGCTTCACTCTCTTGACCCAACTAGTCTATCATGACAATTCCACCCAACAACTTCCAATCTTTCATAATGAAACCCCCCCAAATACCACATATAACTTCAAGGAACTTGAACAAAAAGGAAAACAAGAACCTAGATGCCTCTTTGACATAAAGACTTGATAAAACTATAGCTATTTAATCTCCCATTATTCCTCTTCAAAGCTTCCACATTTGTGGGTACTCCTTCCCATGAACACCAGAATTTACTGCATTTTAAAACAAATGACAATATTCACCCCCACAAACCCAATTGCCATGCAAACTATTTTCAAAACCTTTCAAACCTTCATCATTTATCCCATTTGGTCCCTACATTGTCCATTTAACATTTCTAACCTCTAAAGAAAGGCTAATGCCTAATGGAAAAGAAATAGAATCCTTTACCATCAATTTCAAACTATAGTAAGGGCATTCATCCCTAACCACAACCATTAATGGGTTGCATTCTCCATACTTCAAAAACTCAAGCACACATACACAACCTTCTTTCCTTTTCCAAACCCAAAGTATTAACTAGCATAAAACTTAGCTTCTCCAAATTGGAAGCTTTGTTTTATACTTGCCATCCATTGTTTTCAATTAAGCATCTTGTCCAAATACAACACACATTCCACGTTGATCAACGTTGATTGCCACCCATTCCATGAAGAATACAAAATAGAATTCATCACCTGCAAACAAAAAACAACATAAGAAAATTGAAAACACATAGCAAAAAGATAGAAGTGCCCTCAAACCCTCATGATGACCAATTGTTGATTGTTTTGGCACCTTCTATTAGTCCAAATCCACGTAGACTTCATCCACTAGGTCATTGCATCATCTAGATGCTCATTTGGCCTCTATTCACATTGTGAAACGCATACACATGTTTTGTCACAATGGTTGTTTATACAAATGCTTGTATTTTGTGTTCACAAATTTTGTCATCGAAGAGTTGAAATATTTGACATTTTTATCACTTCACTTGAACATTTAAGCAAATTTCATTATATAATGACAAAACTGACCATACACTATGGTATCAAGGCTATTGGTAGGATTCATAATCATGATTATGAAAAAGCCAAAACACCTAGTTTTGACATATAACTATGATTATCAAAAATCAAGTTACTTAGTTTTGACATATAACCATGGTTATCCAAAACCAAAATACCCAACTTTGACATATAACCATGGTTATCAAAAACCAAAATACCCAATTTTGATGTAATGAGGATTCTCAAGTTTTGAAAAAGTCAAATAATTGCCCAAAAAATCGGTGGTTCTTTGATTTTTATTTCATATACTTGGAACTAGTGGTTCTTTAATTTTGGTTTCCAAAAGAATACCTTGGATTGGCAGCTTGACTTAAAACCTAATTTTTTTGGAGGTCCATTCTAACACAAGGGAATTTGCAAGATTATGAAAACATTTAAATGTCCTCATTAAGGTATCAAATGAAAAAATTAGCCAAATCGCAAATAGTTTAGCCATAATAAGCGTTGCCCACCTATGGTCGACCCCCCTCCCAAATATAATTCCAACCCATGCTCATACTATCCTTCACCTAATTGGCTCCATGTTGCTTTTGGGCAAAACCCCCCCTTTGTTTTGTTCCCCCACAACAAATGTTTTTTTCTCCAGAAAATTTCTCTCAGATGGCTGGCAATTGGATTTCCAAATTGGCAAAAAGAAAAGAGCAAATTAAAATAGCCAGACCGAACCAGCACCCAACAATGCAACCATGAAGGATGGATGGTAAGTGGTCAGGAAACAATTTTCCGTTGGGTTTCAGTTCCCTCGCTAACCATGGTGGTTAGCTCCATTGTTTTTTTATTATAATCTTTTGGGTAGTTTAGTAGGTAGTAAAGATGACATTTACCTACCTACAAACCTTCTACTCACCTAGTAGTCATCTATTTTCCTACCTATTTACCTACCTATAAACCTTCTACTTACCTAGTAATCATCTATTTTCCTACCTACCTACCTATATATAGGAATTGCTTCTTACACATTGGGTTACCAAGGTGAAACCGGATATGAACTGAGTTAAGGTTCATCCACAACTGAGTCATAACAGGCATCCAGTGGATGATGGTGCATTGGTGGGTGCGGGTTCATTAGGGCCCATTTTTTTGTGTGTCCTCCCCTCTAGTTGCCAAAATTTCAAATTTTCAAAAGAAAATTAAACATCACTAGATTCTATATATAAAGTTTCTTATAGATAGCCAAAAAATATATAGAAGGATGCACAAGCTTTTTTAAAACCTTTATTTTTGTTATAGCCAGATTTGGATGAAGTTTTTTTTATGGATGATGATTGCCCACTTTCTCAAGTGCATCGCAAAATCGAAAGAACTAACATTGCCCCAAGATGTTTGTTGTTGCATCCCTTATTTTGTCACGAATCCCTCTTCGATTGACATGTACTTCTGGGAGCCTAACATATCATTTGGAGCTTATGACCACACTCAAGATACATACTCCTTCGATTGACATGTACTTCTGGGGGCCAACATATCATTTGGAGCCTATGACCACACTCAAGATCACTCAAAGAAACCCTAAATAAGAGAAGGAAAAAATATCAACTTGTTGCTTCAATCTAAACTTCGCAATGAAAACCATTTTTTGGGTTAGTATTAGGTGTTTAGGGTTTAAAGCTTGTTGAGGAAAAGGTGTTTAAACCTTCCCATATCATTCATTGTTCCATATAGTTTTCTCAAATACATGGGACAATATGTATTGTGCAATATGCACCTTGCACATTCTCCCTCGTAAGCTGGATTCACACCAAGGTGGTAAAGGGTATACACTAATTGACTAAACCAACCCTAATGCTATCCCATTTACACAAAATGGGTAAGAGTAAAAGTTTGACTTGGCAAATGACATGGGATTTTGGTTTAGAGACCGATAAATGTGTTGGGATATTTTAACCCTAGGACTAAATATCTTCAATTTTCCTAGATTTGGGATCAAGTCCGCATGATATAAGGAGGTTAATTTGACTCCTTGAAATGATTTCAATAGGTTAAAATTATCCCCCTTATGTTCTTCCCAAGAGCTTCTAATGTTGCATTGCACTCTCTTGACTTGAGAGAGCACCGGGAATGGGTGGAGACATTGAGGATTTTTTTGGGCAACTTGAATATATAATTTTTTCCAATCTGCCCAAGAATTTCACCTCCTTAGAAAGATTTTTCCATGTTACCTGAGACTTTGGGCAGGCAAGGATTTTTTTTTTTTCTTCTTCAACCTTCATAATCTACCCAAATTGTCAGGCAACATAAAAATTCCTAAACTGCCCGGATTTTTTTTCTAGCATCAGGATATTTCCAGAGTGCCCAAAATCGTTTGGGCATAAATTAAATTTTTTTTCAACCTTTATCATCTACCCGAAAGTGTTGTGAGAAATAAAATTTCCAAAGCTGCCCAAACTTTTTGCATAATTTGGAAAGCCCCTCCACACGAAGGTTTAACATTGGGATTAAATTAACCCCATCAAAATATTTGATTTACCTTCTTTGTGTGAACATCACAAAAAGGTTAATTTTATTCCTTATATATTTTAGTGTATTTAACCCCCAAATCAAGAGAGTGTTAAATGAGATAAAAATATCCGTGCTAACCCTTGGTGTGAATCCAACTCTAGTGAGTTGCTAGCATGACGCCCCTAGGCCAAACCCTAGGGACAAACTAGGGTGGCCGAATGTGCCATTGGCGGCCAAGAGGACTTTATTTAAGTGACATGAGACTCACAAGTCCATGTAGAAAGAAGCTATAGACACCTAAAAGTCCTCTTTGGAAAGCCCATGATGGAGTCACACTAGAGGTGCACAAATACACAACAACACGAGCTCCACATTGCTTCACACTCCTAGTGATAATTGCCTATTTTTTTCCCTTGTCTTATGTTCCCATGTATGGTTTTTAATAAATCATTTATAGGGTTTAGGGTTTATTTATGTCGATCTCTAATTTAATTTAATTTAATTTAATATATATAATCATGAACAATGAAAGGGCACATGTTAATTTACTTTTTACATAATTATGTTCATGGGTGGGGGAAAAGAGTGAGATAGTTATTAATATAAAAGATAGTTATTAAGAAAGGAGCAAGATAATTGAATTTTCTTTGAAATTATTCAAGAATGATCGTATGATACGACTAGTCTCTCAAATTGTCCCAAGGATGATCATACAATAGTAAATTGCCTCTAGAATTGTCCAAGGACAACCATACAATAGATTTCTAAAAATCACCCATATACTAGTTCCGTGAAATTGGGTTGCACCAAAAGGTCCACACATACACATATACAACAACATTTTCCCCAAAAGCTCACATGTATGGAGATGGTGGTTGTAGGATTCTCAAACTAGCGTTCAACAAATGATGGGTGAGAACCGAATCTTGTATAGCATTGGAGAAATTTCCAAGTATATTTGGAGGGCGCCTTATATCTCCAAATATCCATCTTAGAAAAGAGAAGAGATTTTATGCATAGTCCTTAAAAGTGGGAGGGGGATCTAAACCCTATAAATAAACCCTAAACCCCTCCTAGTCATAAGGAGTAAGCATAAGAACCTTCTCCCCATCCTATATGCCTCATTATGTTGATATGTTTAGGTTCATGATAACCTTCTCTTGTGCTTTATAATGGGTAAAACCAATGGGTGTGCATTGATCAACCAATGTTGGGTGGTTATATGTGCCTAGGGTTTTTAAATATTGAACAATTTGTTTATTGAAAATTAAATTAAATTGTAGCTGAAAATTTTGGAGGAATTGGAATGTGCCTTTGGTGTTATTGGAAAGATCTTGATGAGTGCAATTTAATGGAATTTATTTGGTAAGATTTGGATTCAAAATGTGGGAGATATTAAATTTTAAATGATTTTTTCCACAGAAAATTGAAATAAATATTCCAAAAAAGCCAAGTTTTGGAAGGGAAAAATCAATTGAGAACATGGTAACACTTGAAGGCTTACCATTAAATTCAAGCATGATTTCCTTTCATATTTGGCTGTTCAAAAAAATCGATACATACATTGCAAAACAAGGTTCACATGTTGAGTTTCCCTATTTGTAATGGGTTCACACATGTTCTCAAATTGGGGTTGGTATTAGGGTTACTTGGTGGGTGGGTGGGTGGGTTGCATTATTATTAACCCTTAGACAGATGCCTGGTACCTTTTGAGGGTCACCAACTGGGAAGTGGAATTTGTCTATCATCTTTTGGAGCTCAACTCATAGTACAATTCATCTGGTCTAGTCCCTTTTGGGACGTCAAACACACAGTAGAATTTGTCGAGCAGAAAGCACACTTTTATAATTTCCTCTTCTGACACATACGGAGCTTTTAGCATCACTAAATTCCAAATTGCAATGACCATAACAATCTTTGGCAATTGGGTAGCCCATTAGCCATGATTTTTTTGCTACCATGACCAAAAGGGTTCTGAAATGAGCCTAATAGGGTAGTAGGTACATCATACATGGTAGAAGAAGAAGAAGAAGAAGAAGCTTCCATAAAAGTTAGGGTTTGATTTTGCACCAAAATAAATTGTTGGGGTTTTTTAGCTTCGCCGACATCCTAGTTGGTGAGTAACTTTCATTCAAGCTCTTATCATAGTTGGTGAGTAACTTTCATTCAAGCTCTTATCATAGAGGGAAAGGGGAAGTGCAAAAGTCGGTGAGTCTATATTTTTCCAAGGCATAAGCCTAGTAGAGGAGCAAAGTGTGGTTTCCAAATCACATAGAAAGTGGGGGTCTTGTGTGAGGTAATGCTAATTTATTATTGTCAAACTTGTCAGCACAACTTGACTAATAATGGGATTTATGAGGACCTTTTGGACACCACCTTTTAGAAGGCTCTATTCTATGTAATAACTTGGTTTGTTGTTTGTTGGGGTTTCATTAGTTGGGTGGTTTTGGACCTAGGTGAACACATTGAGAACTTGATGAGAAATTGATGGGAACACATTGGGAACATTGATATCCAAATA
>Ga0209208_10004433_pt1 | contig 19886 bp, 17 predicted proteins | sample S1TSphfallax_3_FD_187694 | JGI IMG/M metagenome (GOLD analysis project Ga0209208, IMG submission 187694) | Host-associated microbial communities from peat moss isolated from Minnesota, USA - S1T2_Fd - Sphagnum fallax MG (SPAdes) (version 2) | ecosystem: Host-associated > Plants > Peat moss >...
TTATTTTTCAATGTAATTAGTTTTTTTTTTAAATTTCGTGAATTCATGTTAAATTGGTTAAGAATTTGGTGGGCTTAAAAATTTCATGGACTAAATGCCAAATCCTTTGATAAATCACCTATAAATGGCACATTTTTAATAATCTTTTTGCCTAAAAATATTTGAGCAAGTTATTAAATTACTGACCACATTGCAAAACATCATGTTCTAATTTTTTTTGGTTTTTGCAAACCAAAAAAAAAAGTTTCATTTACTAAGAAAATTGTTTCTAAAAATTGCAAGACATGTAACAACAAAGCATTGAACAGTTGCCCCGCAAGTGCATGGTTGGGTGAACCAAAAGGTCACAAAATAGCTATGGCTTGCGCACGCTGCAGGGACTAAGGACTTGAAGCACACCGGCCTCATACCAAATCTATATCAATCTCAAGACCAGGTGTACATATAAACCTGCTTCATACCAACCACAAGACGGTAATCAGCCTCTGGACCCTAATACCAGGATTTGCTTATTTCTTTCGTCTGTTGATTTGATGGCAGAACCATGGCTCAGTGACAAGCTAGTGTGATGGAGCTCCATCAAGCGAGCAGCCATTCGCAGGAGCATGGTGGTTGTAGAATGAAAGTGGAGGAGAATTGCAAGAGGGAGAGGGTAAAATGGAAGAGACGCAGGGGAGAGTGGAGTAGGTGTGTAACCGACTGTCTCTTAGATGCGTATGAAGACAAATGGAAGTCCCTTGATTGTGGCAATTCCAGAAGCAGGCACTGGAAGGAGGTAGGACCCTCTTCTGGACCAAACCTACTTGGCGAAACACACAGTTTTTCTTTTTGCTTGTCACAACTGCTCAGTGCTTTTTGATCAGAATTCCAATTTGAAATTTGCAATTATTGATCTGTAGGTGGCACGCCATGTCCCAGCCCAAAGAGGAGGAGGAGGACGAGGGGACCACGGTTCAAAACCCACTTTTCAGTGCAGCAACAAAGTAGACCAGATGAAGATGTTGAAAGGTGAAAGGCAGAGAAAGAGTGTCCTGAAGTGGCCACATTATTCAAGACTTGAATTCATATTGCAGGGTTCTTCTCAGAGGGACACGGCCTCTCAAGGATATGGTATCCCTGGAGGAATAGATGCTGGCCATGTCTTTCCACCAGTGCTTGATCAGAGCTCTCTCAGCAGTGAAGCTGGATCTTTGGTTCCTGAAGGTGAGGATACAAAACAGCCTCGACTTCTTTGCCTACAAGATTTCCAGCAACTTTTCCTCACAAGCTGCATAGTGCATTTCATTTTTTGCTCTACTGCAGCAGTTCACATACATTTCTTCTGGTCCTCCAGAATCTGTGGAAGAAGAGAAATGGCAAGTTCAGGATGAGGAATTTGATGTTGAGAAAGAAGATGACAACTCAAGTGAACTGCCCTTGCAAAAGCTCAGGCCTGCATATAGCCTGTTGGGCCCTATATCAAAAGTGCAAAGACCTCGAAGCACTTCCACCAAAGACAGAAGACAGCAGCTCAACACTTCCAATAAGAGCAACCCTGACATTGTGGCAAGCTTTCAATCTTTTGCAAATTCTATTTTGAAGTTAGAAGAGGCCAAATTAGAGATGCATTGCGACTCAGAATGCTTGCTGGTTGAAAGAGAAGCCAGACAATTGGATTTGCAACTGAAGCACACAGAAATGCTATTGGATACCCAACTTGAGATTACAAAGCTTTTGACAACTCAAACATGGAAATGAAAGGTCGAGACTATAAAACAAGACTGGAATCCTATGGTTTCAAATTGATGCTAACAAGGTTTCTACAAGCAGGTAAATGATGAATTCAGACAGATCATTAGTGGAGACAACTATATAGCCATAGAGAAAATGTAGCTGTAAAGAGTCAAGAGCAACTGTGCTTCATTTGTATTCGTTTCATTTTGACATTCAGTTGCAGGGATGGGCTCATTTCTGAATTTTGCACTAGTCTGGAGAATGGCGCTGCTGAGTCCTCTCTTTTGGTGATTTCAAGTGCTCAACACAGACTTTCTGAGGAGTTTTTATTCTTGTATCTTGTCCCTGAAGAGAGAATCCATAAACTGGCCTCATCAATCCTGCTGGGTAAAATACCCATGAGTCAATCAGTAACTCCTGCAATCCATCAACCCACCACTCATGAAGAGTACCTAGTTTATACAAGCAGAACTGCCATCCACAAGTGTGTGATCCATAAAGACTTAACTGGCAGTTTGGCTTACTTGAAACTGAAAGCATGAAGGATCCAAAACCAAATTTTCTTGGATTTAGATTTTGTAGGTTGGACAAATTCTTAGCAATCTCAATATGGAACACCCAAACTACCTACACTTTCTGATCCTTATACAACTCACAAGAGTTCTTACACATATCAGGGCCTCTTAGACCACTTCAACTGGTGATGACCAACACCTCACTAATCAATTCCTCCATTTGGTAACTAAAGTATTTGGTTGCTTACACAAACATGTTGATGTATTTTTACAGGATTGCACCAATGTTGTTTGGAGTTTGAAAGGGTTAGAAGGCCTTCATTTTTCTACCTTGATCACTTTTCTTCGTCAAAAAAGTTTCAATCACATTACAAAGAATGCAAACAGCTTTCATCTTAAGTCGGGCTATAACCATAGCCTTAGCTACTTCCTAACTTCCACCCCTTCAACACACACATCTCCCATCACCACGGTTGACCTACTATAGGTGGTCGGTTGTAGACATGGAGAGATTTTGACATCTACTTTGAGCCAACTTGACATCTTGTAAATTCTCTCTTTTCCTTTCTCTTACTCCTTTGTACATTTTCCTAATTTACAGTGTGTTTTTTAAATAAAGCTTTAGAAGATTTTAAACCAAAAAAAATTGATGTGTGATATAGACTTGGTGCCTAAGAGCATCCCCACTGGTGCTGAGTATGGCACCCCGCAAAAATATTTATCACATCCAAGTTTAGTTATTTACTTTTTTGTACCTCCACCCATATAACTGAAACCGGAACTGCAAATAGGTGGAAACTAGTGATAGCAAACCACTAGATCAATCATTATGATTGGCCAATCAAAAACAGGGATCAACAGTCAGATCATACTTATTACACTCTTCTGTAGCAGGTGCACAGTTTTACTACGCTTGTAAACTGCCTCAGGAAATTGACCAAATATGCATGAAAAAAACCATTAGAGCCGAAGAGGCATATGTTCACTTTTCTTCATCCAATTTTAATGTGCAGGGTCACATACTGAGCACTGATGGGGATGCTCTAAGGTAGTTCACGAGGGTTGGAAAGGGGAAGGAAGAACTAGCGAATGTCAAAATGAGCTTACCTTGTAATATCAAAATTTCCGTTCAATGGCAACAATAAAAAGGAAGTTGCATATTTAGGTGATGACAATTGACTGTGCAAATCCATGTTTGATCCTACATCAAGAGATCACATATTTGAACAATTAGTTGAATGCCAGACGGTTTGCATGCCAATGACAAAAGGTCACTTTAATCAATGAAAATATCTTTCATGCATCATAATGGAGGTGCTTTCAAATACAAAGAAGAATACCTTGTAGTACTTTACATGTTCAATTATTTGCCCTCTGGAGATTATAATCAGACATAGTTTTGCACAGTTAATTGTTATCAACTTAACTACAAGGTGCCTTCACACTTGGTGTTAGTGGCTCTAGTATTTAGTCCCCTAACACTTGTCATTGAAGACCTGAATCCACTTACCATGAAAACTTTATGTTAAGTTATGTTAAGTTAACATTCAATTAACATTAAGCTATCATTCAGTGCCACCTACTAATAGCCAAATTTCAGTGTTTTTTTTAAACTTCAGATTTCTCCATTGGGTTCTAGCATGTAGTCAAAAATGTGAAGGTTTCTTAAACTTTTTTGCTTTCATATCATGTTTATAGCCAAATTTGGCTAAACTATCTGATGGATGATGGATGATAACCACTTCAACTATATCACAAAAATGATGGATGAAAAAAAAACCCCCCTTGCATTGGCCCCAGTGTGAAGTGTGTGTACTAATGGTACTATGGTTTAAATGTGAAAGGATCAATCAATCTGCAATTTTTAAAATAAATAAAAATAAATTCATAGCAGGCTGCTAAGAATCTTGACCTAGCCAAAAATAAAGGAGAAAATATTTCCCCGGTGACTTCTCCGGCCTTCGATTTGGCAGGGCACAATATTAGGGTTACGGCATAATGGATGTTAGGGTTAGGGTTTACGCGAGGCGCAACTGCAACACACAAGATAGCAAACTCGCAAGCACCTTGCACCAAGTATCCCTCTTCGATAGCCTCGCTCCTTAGAAACATCAGAGTAGCATGGAGGTTGTTCCATGCCTGTGGTTGTGTTGCTGTGAGCAGGTTGTGTTTGTGTGTTACGGCGCTTCTTTTTTGGTGTAAATTCTGACAAGCGCGCAGACGGAGGGGGTGATCGTTAGTGGGTGAAATTAGGGTGGGCGGGGGAGAGGGGCAGGGCGAGAGATATGCCTGAGGAGAAGGAGAAGACAATGGTACGAAGAGAGAGAAGGACAGCTCAACGGATCAAGCGTGTACTAGCAGATATCACGCCCCAGCACTTGGAGCAGCTAACTAAGCAGGCGCGAGCGCTGACGGGGGACTATGAAATGGTTGAGGTTCAGGGAGGAGCGTCTATGGAGGTGATTCGTGCGAGATTGTCGAACCTCCAGCAAAGGCATTCAACTTTACGGGACAAGCTTACGAATGCGTATCCACCTCATAGAGACTTCGACGAGAATATGGAGGTCTGTATTATTATGTATGCATGTTCAAACCCTAGAAGGCACAGCCGAAGAACTCTATCCAGAAGGTCTCACAAACACTCTTGGTCAAGGAATGGCAATGTCAGCAGCAAGAGGAGCGAATTTCTCATATGCATGAACTCAGTTGATTCGTCTCTCTTGATAATTTTGGATCTTTATTTTTATCAAAGTTCTTTGCAATTCCAGTGTCCTTGCACAACCTGGTGCTCTCCAATTACCCATCTCCTGCTTGTCAAATGATTGGGCAAGCTGCTCTTCACTAGGAGCAAGAAGAGCTTCGATGATTTCTCAAATTTTGGTGGCCAGCAGTTATTGCAACTGATCTTCTCAATTTGTGCAGTCAGAATTCAGGGCTGGAGAGACAGAAACGGTTTTTTTGGAAGGAGAATCATGGAATGATGATGTCATCACAGAGCTCCAGAGAAGAATCTGGGAGAATGGATCAACTACCAGAGGGGAAGAGGACCAAGATATTCAAGAGAAGCCTGAATTAGATGAGAAACCCGGAGGTATGACAAAATTTCGTCCACTTTCATTGCAGTTAGTTTGTTCTCATAGTTAGTGCCAAGTGTTAGGAGAAACAATGCCCTAGCATTGGGTTATGTTTTTCTGCAGTTTTATGTTGGGGATGTGCATTTTGTCAGTATTGGCAACTGAGCCTCGAATGTTGCTGCCAACATGAAAACTCAATGCTGGGGCTAATGTATGTAACAGAAAGCCAGAGTGTGACATATCAGCTGCACAGGAAGATGATCCGTGGAGTGAGTGGAGGCCAAATCTCTGTACGTTTTGACACGGGTTTTGGAGAAGAAAAGTATGAGAGCTATTACTGTGTGCTGACCAGCAGTTCAGCAACTGATAAGCTTCATGTGACTGAGCACTCAATACCCTTCTTTCTACCACTCCGGGAGCTTGAAAAGGCACACTTGACTACCAGCCCAAAAGTATTTATTGACTATATTGGTGACATCTTGCAAGCCTATGTTTCAAGGCGTGAACAGGTATGCAACTAGTGTTTAAGTGTACCTACTGTTCAGCATCTGTCATTGTTTGTTCTAAAACCCCAAGATCATAGTTATCCATGGTAAGATCTGCTTGTGTTAGACAAAAGTGGTTCACTCCCAGGATACTGCAGTAGGATAGAACTGCAAAAAATTTGTACCTAGCAACATACCAATGCATGTCAGTGCAATGTCCACAGGTGAGGGAGATCAAGGAAACAAAGGGTGAGTCTATTGGAGAGTTGTATCACAGCCTTTCCTTCAGCTTGATTGAGCTGATGTTGAAAGAACCTGATTACCAGGTATATCTTACCATACACAGGGTATGTGATGTGTGCTTTTATGATCAAACTGGATGTGGCAACAAAATGTTTTGCAGCTTTTGCCAGATTCAATTTGGACACCTGGTCTCTTTGGTTGTTACTGTTGAGTTCTGTACAATTGTTGATTTTGTAAATTTCCTTATATTTCAGGTTGGGGTGAGCCTTGCGTACTACAATCTCAAGTCAGAGCTTCCCACACAGAGTAGTGTAATTGCCTGGTCACGTCCTGCAGAGTTGCGTCCTCAAACTGCAACCAAGAGACAAGCCACCACTGTGCATTCCTCTGCATTCCACTTACCAAAAGCTGAAGCTTTTCTGCTAACTATACCATTACCAAAAGCATTGGATGAACTTTTGGCTGATTTACGAGCCACAATAGGATCTCCACAGAGTCCAGCAGTGATCGAGGCTACATCTCTTCTACCTGCTGAGACTGCCTTATAGGTTTTGTTGTAAGATGGGTGTAAAGCTTCTGCAATTGTTGAGATGCAGTTTACAAGATACTAAGTGCATGGCACACATCCAGATGAACAGGAGACTCATTCAGGTCTGACAAGGAGGCAATCAAGAACTCTATGTCCAACCATTTTGCTAACCACAAGCTGAAGATTCTGTGGATCATGCCATTACAGGAATGTTGGATGAATCTCACAGTGGATTTGCAAACTACTACAGGAGTGCTCCAGCAGGTGTCTAGGCTATACCTCTTCCACCTGCTGAGACCTTCTTGTAGGTTTTGTAGCAATGGAGATGGAGATAGTTTCTGGTTGATGATGACCATCACAGATATGGTGCTAGCACATGTTATAATCTTTCTTTGTCCAATTTCAGTACATTTCTGACAAGATGAAGAGGAAAACTAAGATTGCATTCTCAGGTACATAAGTTACAAGATTGGAAGCAACATTTAGTGTGGACTGCAGGTACTTGCAGATTGCTGAGCAATTGCCATTGTTTTCCTTTTCCATGGGCTTCAATGAACAAATTGACAGATTTATCAGTTTCTTTTTGCATGCTGATAATTAAGTTCTGTCACCTTTGATGTGAGCCTCAGTAGTCATGAGAGGACACAGTTACCTCCAAATCTGACAAACCAGTTTCCAGGGATGTGTACTGGTTACTCGGCCATCTCCAGTTGGATGTGGAGACCTGGGAGCAGTGAGTTGCTGTGCTGTAGCTGGGAAAATAACCCTGATTATCTCAAGTTTCTAAATGCTGCCTGAGAAGCTGAACTGGAAATGGGACATATTCAGGTGTCATTGGCCAGTCCCAACACCATGTTTGTATAGTTAGAAGCTGTAGCAAAGACTTGAGCAACTGGTGAAAATGACAATAACACTTTGCACTGCATCTAAGTTAAATAGGGTTGCATATGCACAGTCTGGACTGTAATGGTAAAGCAAAACTCTGCAAAATTTATTACAATTACATTAAAAAAGTGAGTGACCCAATGAACCCTAAGGATGCAAGGGGTTTGTTATGTATAAACTGCAGCCAAGGACATAGGCTAGAGTTGTTGCCAAACAAAACAAAACTACTTTCACAGACCAATCCATCTTCCGCACCTCCTCATTCTCAATATCAGCTGCTGTGGCAGACACTCCTTCAGTGTTTGCAGCATCATTCAGGGGCCCAGGCTCAATAGCATCAGTCAGCTCTGCTGCAATTCCATTTTCTGATAAGCTCACACTGTCTCTAGCAGAACCACCTGTACCTAAACCATGGACTCTTTCCAAAATCCTGTCCGGCATGTGAGAGACCCCTTCCATTTTCGCTGCATCCAAGATTTTGTTTTCTTCCATTTCCCATGTTTCATGAGACCCCTGACCACCTCCAGTGTAACCAGCTCTTCCCCTTTCTCTCCTTGTTACTGTTCCCTTGCTCTCCCAAGGGTCTGCCCTGAAGGCTGAACCATTTCCTTCACCAAATCCCTTTGGTAATTGACCATTCTGTTGCCCCATGATATCTAATGACGCCCCATTTGTGTTCCATCTCCCATTTGATACAGCTCCATTTCCATTATTTGACTCCCACTTTGTATCACCTTTTCCTACAGGGCTTTGTTCCATTGGCCATTTATGAGTCTTTGAATGGCTGGCAGCCATTTGATTTTGAGCATTTGATGCACCTCTGGCACTCTTGCTCTGATGTGTGGACTCCTCTGGTTTTAATGGTGAAGCCTTTGGGAAACTATTCACTTCAATTGAATCCCCTTTTTGTTTCTGGACAATATCAACACTTGCATCCTCTGTTGTAGCATGCCCAGCTTGACCTTCACTCGCCGCCTCCTCTCTTAAGCTAGCTGAAATTTCCTCATGCAAACTCCTTTCAATCTCCTCACCACTACTGTCCACACCAGAGTCACGAAAGACCTTAATGTATGGAGCAAAACCATCATCCTCATTCACACCAATGTCTTCATCTTCATTAACAAATGATTTATATGTCAGAGCTAGACGCACTCTCCCTGGCACTTTCTTGGCACCAAAAGGTCCATCTCGTTTTAAATTGATCCACTGGCTCCGAGGCACACAATCCTGAAGACACATGCAACATGTGTAGCTCAGCAAATTCCTTCTCAAGGATGATAAACAATCCCCACCTTATATCCACAAATGAACACCAGAGGTAATTTTACAGATCAATGATTTATTATAACTGTAATGACTCAGTTCACAGTGGTGGCCAAGACATGTTTCCCATTATAAAAGCAGTTTCTGGATTGAAAAAGGTAATGATGTGTGTAGTTCATACGTAGGTCCAGAAAATACCTTGAGATCTGTTAAAGAGATTTTACAGTAGCCAATGTTGGGGTTGAGAGTGAGTGTGCTATCACGAATCCACAGCATAAGCTTTTGCCTCCCAGGATCTTCAACCAAGAATTGGAAGTCCTGGTTCCACACAGGATCTTTGTGACCAGCTGGGTGTGATGTCTCTTTGTTGCGCTTGCTTTCAATGACCTGATCTCCCAGTGCGAGAATACAATAAGGGTTGCTCCAGCCTGAGAACCCACGTATGGGTAAGTCTCGAGCTTCACAGACAGTTACTGACAGCTCCCCTACAAAGGCCTCACTGGGCTCTGCCTGCTGAGGCATAGTCTCTGTCACCCCTGATTTTAAAAGATCCAGAACACCTGATGCAATTGACTCATCCATGGCCCCTGATTCAAGTGAAGACTCCATGGCCTCCACAGATTCCATAGCATTTTGACCTTGTGGTAAGAAATCAAACGTGATGTGGCGTGGAAGAACTAGGAGTCGGGGAAGATCAACTGTCAACAGCTTGGAGAGAAAATTGGACAAGAAAGGAATGGAAAAAAGATTCACTACTCTGAAAGGGGCCAAAACCAGCTTGATTGTTGGAAGTTGAACAAATGCAAGAGATAAGGTTCCCACATAAGGCTTTACTGGGGCCAACCGCAGCTTTAACCACAGCTCTCCATCAACATCAAGGTCATACACACCAACCGGGATGGAAGTTTCTACACCAGCTGTGCCAAGTTTGAGATTGAGCAGACACCTTGCACCCCCTGCATACCTTAATCCAAAATGGTACTGCAAATCATTTGCTCGCCTGTTGGACAACGGTTCAGCATTTCAATATTCACACAAAGGAATGGCCAAAACAACCATGATTGTTTGGAGCCCTTAAAAATCAAACAAGCCTCAACCCTTTGCAAAAAAATCTCCACAAAATGCTGTTCTTGAGAGTGGACTTTCACCTTGATGTCCGACGCTGGACGTTGCGCACAATTAATGGCTCGTAGTCCAGATTGAACTCTGCAATCTCCACCCGCTTCACATAATCTGGTTTCCCCAGGTTATCAATCGCAGGTTGCAACAGCTGAACTAGCCAACCCTCAAGGCTTCGTCTATAGACCTTCCAGATCTTGTGAATGACCATATTTACCCATTCGACAGACTCTTTCTGCCCAGGGTTTGAACCCATCTCTGGCATTGCCGGCTGCCCCCTCTCTGCTGCAGTGGCTCGGACATAGCGCTCCTCTAAACACCAAATTCTTGCAACAATCCCTGCAAACAGGAATGCTACAACTGCACCAATGGTGGCAAAGAGGAAATCTCGCAAAGGACCTGCTGCTGGGAGGAAAGAGACAGGACGGGGAAAAGCTTGCACAGCAGCTCTTGTGCCATCCCACTTCCGCAAAGCTACCAAATAAATTCCATTCCTGCCTCTGTATTCATATTTCCTAGTTCTTCTTCCCTCATTGAGCATCCAGCTCCCTCTACCAATTTGACTACAAAACTTGCAAGCCCTATGTTGCAGAGGGTGAGCAGCTTCATGCTCCCTCTCAAATAGATGGAATCTGGTCCGATGTCTAAGAGTTCTGAGCCATTTCTTCTTAGCTGACAGACTGCTGCTACTTTCCTCTAACCAAAACTCAGAAAGATAAGGAGACACAACAAATGCTGCTGACAAACGATGCGGTGAAACACACCCAGTTGAACTATGATGCACACTCCAGTGCATTGGACATTTTTGTGCCATGAACCACTGTCGATTCAGATAGCTCGTGAGCGCATTGAGATGCATACAAAATTATTTTCCCAATTTTTCTGAGTAATGATTTTGGTACAAAATGGAGATGCAGAGACTTGATCCTAATGAACAGTTCGCTAAAAATCAGACCTCTAAACTCCACAACAGACCACCCGAGAGCCACCAAAACACCCACCCACAACAACACCAGACTCCCCACTCATCCATCATCATGCTACGACAAAATGACTAACAGCAAACTCATCTCTTGAATTCCATTTCACCACTGGATCGCTAGCTCATAAATCGCGTAATTTTTCTTCCCTCCGACTCCAGCATATCTACAGAAACAACATCCGCACAACAACAAACAAATGCTGTTTTTTTCACACGGAGTGTGGCCGCTACTCGTTACGCGTGTGGATTGAAATCCGGGTACGTGTCCCTCCCGTAGCGTGCAAAAGCTCTGCGAAGGATACAAAATGCAATCATAGGGGTAGTAGTCGACAGACAGGTCTGGGACCCACGAGGCAGATGGCCTGTTCTGTTCACGCCCTGTGGTCGAATTAGGGTTTAACGCTCCATCGTCTCCAGGGTCCTTCGACAAGTGTTTCCATACCCTTTGATTTCGGCGTTTTTGCAAGAAAGGAATTACGAGGAATTAATTAGAGCCAATCGGAGGAGTCGAATTCCTGTACGAAACCTTATCCATCGTGTAAGTGACTTCTCATCCAAAACCTCACACAACGTCGAATTGTTCTTTCTTTCTTGGATATCTCTCAGCTATGGTTTTTTTTTTTTCGTAGGGAGAGGAATAGTTTGTTGGGAATTTATAAAGCATTTTGGAAAAAATCCCTTTTTCTTTTGGCGTGGGCTTAATCCCATGAAGTTGCATTGGGGGGGTGGGGTGGGTTGTTCACAAGTGTATAACCCACTCTTCAGTCAAGTATACCCCACTCTCCATTAATCCTATGAAGTTGCATGGGGGATAGTTTGTTGGGGATTTATAGTGCATTTTGGGGAAAATCCCTTTTCTTTTGGAGTGGGCTTAATCCCATGAAGTTGCATGGGTATGGTGGGTTCACACAGTGTACAACCCACTCTTGAGTCAAGTATAACCCACTCTCCACTAATACCATGAAGTTGCATGGGTGTGGTGGGTTCACAAAGTAACCCCCTCTTAATATGATGAAAACTTCCAAATTGATAATAAAACAAAACACCCAAAAAAAGAAAGGGGGGAGAAAAAGGTACAAGATGGAAGGACCCAAGTCCTAGCAAAAAACAATCACCAATGAGGGCAAACCCCAAAGGGAACATGAACAAATCAAGTACTCAAACCCCCTAGGTGCAAGGAGCATATGAAATAAGGAGAGGGGAGGAACATTTGAAAAAACAATTAGCCTAAAAGAACCTTCACCTGCAATAACAACACGCTTTGAAATAGAGAACACTCGTGCTCATTGCAACACCACCCACACCTTCTACTTGTAAAATGAACACAATACCAAAAAAGAAGGCCTCTAGAGCCCTTCATATTCCATGCCATGTTGACACATCAATAAATAAAAATTGTCAGCATGTTGATGCAAACACCCAAAGACTTTTATGACTAGAAGAAAAAATTCATTCAATGGGTATCGATCACAATAAAAACATTCCTTAACCTAAATCGCAACTACAACAACAACCCCATGAAAAAAAATTGTCCATGAAAACAAATATGTTCAAACAAGGTTAACAATGACGATGTCAACCAACATTCGGATGCCATCCACCAAAACCACAATGTCAACCCACCAATGCATAGATTGAAAAGTATGCAACGAAAAAATTTGGGTTTACTCATGTAAAACATAAAATTTCACATCCCTTGCGATAGATGCAAAAACATCTTGCATAACATCATGTGAAGTTGTTCTATCCCACCCATGGGTGCAATAAAGAAAGTGAATCCCCATAGGGTCCAAAGGTTGATCACAAATGCAATGTGACAAACCAAAGGTTAAAGGATAGGGGAAGCCTAACCAAGTGCGCAACATACTAAAAAAAGCCTTTAAAATAAATCGAAAAAAATGGATCATTATGTGAGTAAACAACCATGCATTCACACTTAGCCTTGCACACGATTTCAACACATCAAATGCGAACCAAAAGGCAAATTGAAAATGATGTTGAAAAAATAATGGTCATGCAATCTTTCTAAAATATTCTCTTAAAGTTGATATGAGGCATGCATGCCATCGCCATTAGGGGAAGAAGCTCCTGCACCAACTTCAAATGAACCTGAAAGGATGGTGAACCTAAATTGTTTGTTCTTATTACCTCCAATAAGAATAGGTTAAAGTTCAATAAAAACCTAAAAGCAATGACAGGACAACTAAAGCCCAACTCCCTAAATAAGCAACTTAAGCAATGTTTTCTCCAAAAATGAAACCTAACCTTCCATTAAAAATGGGGAAACAAATTTACCATTGGATTAAGGGAACTTGAGGCCATTCAAAAGAACTTGGGCCCGAAAGCCTCTCAAAACTTCCCAACAAAACCAAATCAAAATAGCAAGTTGGAACTAAAAACTCAAAAAAAGGAAAAGCAATGGAATAAATAGGAAATTTTTTGAATGAAACATTGAAAGAGAATCCCAAATGCTACTTGTACATCCCCTAATTTCAAAAACACATCACCATGACAAACATACTCATCCAAAACCTCTTGCAAAAAGGATGAAACAAAAGAACCAAAACCAAAAAGGACACCCAAGATCTTAATGTCATAAATTGGGGAGGAAAAATCAGTTGGGAAGGTGAATCTAAAAGGCAAATTAAAAGGAGCCTAAACCAAACATTTATGAAACTAAACAACCAACTTCATAAAAGCCGATTAGGAGACAAAATGATCATAAGCAAAGGGAACTGCATGGGTAGGGCCAAGGACATGGGTGTCATGATCAACCAAGGAAAGGAAGAGACGCAAGGAAAAAATGCTTGAGAATAACACAAAAATAAGCAAGTGTAAATAAATGCCCAACAAGGGGGTCGCCCTAACACATGCCCATACATGAAAATATGTTAAACAAATTTTCTGAAAGGGAAAAAACTAAAGAAACTAAAAGGCATAAAAGAAATTAACAAAAGGGAAAAGATGAAACAACTAGCCTCTTATTATTTGAAGCTTCTAAACAATGACCTTACACAAGATGGTGTTGAAGTCATTTGCTACATCCACCTAAAGCACCACACAATCAGGGTGGACATCCAAAGTAGCTTGAATACCATGGACCATTGTCTCACAACCACCCTTAACTTCCATGTTAAACTAATGTGGTGACAGGTGAAAAGAAAACACATTGTGGAAGTCTAAACATAAAGCCTTGCTAAGCTACTAATAAAATGTTTCACTCGCTACAATTAGTTAAATGCCACCTAACGCACTCCTAACTCCTTGAGGGACTCAAATGTGAATCCTAAACAGAAAACAACAAAAGAGTAAGGAATCGGGGTACGCTCCCTGGTTCGCAACACTTTGGAGGGGTAGAAGGGCGTGTTGGAGTTCTGAAATGGGACTAGGAAGAATTGACAAGCTTTATCTACTCACACGGACCTACACAAAACCAACACAAGATGGTTAGTGCATAGTTGGAGCACCTTTGGTGCTAGGAAGAGCCACGAGCAACACAGACACACAAAACTCACCACGGCTTGGACTTGGGGGAAGCCACCACCTCCCCCCTTATAGTATACTCTACATCTCTCCACACGGCCCACATCTAAATGGCTTTTTGTCTCGAGACTCCCAAGTGGGAGTCCCGAAATTGCCAAAGTTAGGACTCTCGCGACTTTGGGGCGCCATAACTTTGCGTGCAAACCTTTGATTGAGATGAGGTCTAAAGCAAAGTTGTAGTTTTTATCGAGAGCTTTCCAACGGTATTTTTCATGTCATCTAAACGCATGGAAATTGGGTCAATTTCGAACTTTTAATGGTCGGGAGTCAAACTGCCAATTTGACTCCCGGCCCTTCTTTTGGCCACAACTTATGTTTCAAATGTCCAAATGGGCGATGCGAGCCCATTTTAAATATTCCAAGAACTTTCCATTGATATAAAGAATTCTTCAAACCATTGAGTTTTGACCCCTGAAATCGCCCTCTGAAGATTCGGAAATTCGTTGGGACTCCAACTCCCAAAGTGGAACTCCTTTGGGGTGTGAGGGTTTATTCCCTCACACCTTCTCACACTCCCGAGAGTATGTTGTGTGACTCCCGGCTTGCCTCTTGGCTCGCAACCTTGCAAACCCTTGTTTTGGTCGCGAGCCCAAGGTTAGGGTTACGGCACCACCTAAGGTTTTGGCCAAAATAAAAAACACGGAAACACCAAGAATGTGGGCCACAAATTATGGGATGCAACCAACAACCGCATTGGAACTCAACTAATGAAGTTGAATGAAATAATTAGTTGAATCCTTGAGGTCAAAAATCCCAAAAATGCACAAAAACCATGCCCAATAAACAATTTGCTAACAAATGGGACATGCACAAAAAAATTGACCTAAAAGAATCCATGGAAAGTTCCACATTTGTGTCTAGCTAAAACTCCATCAAAGAATTTAAACTTGAAGGATTCATGGCTTATAAATCATAAATTGTTTTTAATGACACTAAAGCTAAGCAAAAGGGGCAGGATCCTTAGTTATATGTGCAAACTCCCTAGTATGCATGAAGACTAGGCTCTGTCCTAACCAATATGAAGGGGGCACAACATGAGCAGAAATTTAAAAAGGCCAAGTTGTGAACAAAGTTCAATTTGAAAATAAAGCCATCACAAGCACTTGTGCTTGAAAAAAATGTTTTACCTAAAGTTCCTTTTAATCCCCAAATAAAAATCATCGAAAGCACACCCTAATCTCCCTATGCCTAGTTGTTTCATCATGAGGAAGAAGGACAATACACCATTAAAGGAACAATAGGAACAAATGCTAAGCAATCACATCAAACGAGTTTTCAACTTGCTAGTCTAGAGGAAGGTGAAAAACAACCTACACCTCTCAACACAAAATAAAAGAAATGTGCACATATAGTTGAGGTCAAGGAAGACCCAAATGGAAGGCACTCAAAGGATATAATGCCAAAATTAAAGCTTAAGTTGTTGCAAGGGGACAAGGGGCTAAAAGGGTGGCCAAGGAGTTGGTGATGTTATTAAAATGTAGAGTTTGAAAAACTTGACAATGCTTTTAATGACAAACCATGCCACACTACAAAAGTAAAATGTCACAACTAGAACAAAGGATGTTGCATTGAACCCTGCTCCTACCCCTAAAGGACAAAAAAAGATGCATTGTTTGCACACCCCAATTAAAAACAAGTGGAGGCTCAAGAGTTGAAAGAAATAAGGCCTCCATTGAAAAGCTCACCTACCCTAAAAAAATCCACATGTCAAAAAAACAAAAAACAAACCTAAAACCCCCCAAGGGGTAGCCCCACCAAAAAATAAATAATTAATTAATTAAAGCAAAACCCTCTCCAACATTATGGTCCAAAGGTCTCAACAAATCCTATTATCATGAAAAAAATTCAATATTCCATGACCATTCTAAAATGAAAAAGGCATTAGTTCTCCCAAATCCAAGTCTTTGTAACTAGGTTTGGTGAAACCATCACATGGTGATTGTGCTTCCCGATTGTCATCATGTGTGCATGCTTGCTGTGGAAAGCTCCCACTTGCTTATATATTAGCTTCACAAAAGGTTCCATCACCATCACCAACTCCACCACAAACCCTCAATGCCCATTGCAACTAGTTAACTAACTAACCTAAGTTGGCAACAACAAGAGTAAGCATCAAATAAGGAGAAAAAATAAAAAATATACCTTCCTTTCATAAATTTATTTCCTGGTAGAAAAACTAGAATCAAGAATTTCATCTCATGGTGATCTCCTAATCCTTACATCTTCTTTAGCATGCCAAAAATATTTCAAACCCTAACAAAAACCTTGCATTTGTACCCAAACTGAATTTGATAAACATGTCCTTAAACCATTTCAAAAAGTACAATTGTGATCATGATCACCAACCAAAAGATATCTCTACTCATGTAGATCATTATGACACAAATCCACCATCATGATTTTCCCATTAATCCCATGAAGTTGCATGGGTGTGGGTTCAAAGGAGTGTAACCCATTTTCTAATCAATATAACCCAATTTTTTTAATCTTCAATCCAAGCTATGAAAGCAGGTTCATATAACGTAACCCACTCTCCAAGATGGCAAAGTAGGTTAGCAACATCCTTTTTTTCTTAAAATGTTATATGTAGAATATATTGGATTGTAACCTAAAAAGAGTGTCGGATATTTTTCTGTGGATGAAGGCTATAAACCCTAATTCAGCCTGGTGGCTGAATTGTTGATGGCGCGGTGCTTCAACGACATCGAAAAATTTGCTTATGATGTGTTTCTATTTTTGGTGTGTTTTGTTGCTTTGCATGTTATGACGAAGGGAGCTTGGTGAGTTAGTTTTTGAAATGGAGTGCAATCTCAACTGTTCAATGACAACTTTTCATGAGCTTTGTGGATCAAATTTTTGCAAAGAGATTGGCAAGAAGATTGTTGGGAAGCGAAGGGATGAGGTTAGGATGAAGATATTTAAGGCATGTTGAGAAAAAGCTCGACAACTTTTTTGGGGGTGATAAAAAAAAAACTAAATGTTTTGTAGACTACAAATGTGTGTAGGATTAAAATTTTTTGGAGCAAGAATAAGACGTCATTAGAACTGCTAGATCCGAAACACCTTGACAATTGAATTTCCACTGCATCAAAAGTCAAGAAAAGGTCTAGAGGTCTGGTATGTCTTTCTATAAGGACCAACACAAAGGAGAGGATGATTGTGTTTAGGATTTCTAGATTGGTTGTGTGGCAACTCGTGTGTGATAATTTTGGGGATTTTTAGATGATGAGTGCGCAATCTGTTCTATCCTAATGAGAAAGAGTACATGTTGCATCTGTGGGAGCTCCACGGTTTTTGGGAAGGCCATACTACATAATAGCATATACTATCTTGATTGATCTTGCCCTAAATCCATGTCTAGTCTTTGAGAGGAATTATGTGAAGTTGTCAAATCGGTCTTTGTGTGGTTTTCGTTGTTGGGTCTAAATTGCCACTCCCATGAAACAACATGTTGACTTTCAACTCCTAGAGAGGAAATCATGAATGAAACAATGTGCCATGACAAGTCTTAAAAATAGTCTTGAGATTTTAAGGTGACAACCCACCATTGACTACACAATGTTTAAATTATGTTAAAACAACGGTAAAATGGTAATATTTTGATTCATTGGTTATAATCCTTTGAAAAATCATATTTTATATTTGTTAAATTATTGTCAAATTTATCCACAAATGGTACATTCATATATTGTAAGTTCATTGTTATATAAATATAACACACATTTTAACATGTGATGTAAAAAATCCAATAAACCATTAAAATTTAAACACTACCTCCTTCATGATTACAAATGTACCCATAGGTCCTTATAGTTGAGGCATATATGAAGATTCAATCTTTTGATCTTTTGATCTTTTCAAAATTTATCTAATAATGAGAATCTTGATAATGTGGTTTGATTTTTTTTCTAATATGTAGTTGTATTATTATTATTATTGATTTAACTTTTCATTTACATGCATGTGTTTTCCATGTGCTAGTTGAGTTGTGAAATCTACTCTAGATTTTTTTAAATTGAGATTTTTGAAAACCTTTGAAACATTGCTTACATACATTTGGAAAACCTTTCATTACTAATCCATAAGTTTTTTTTGCAGTTAGACAATTTTTTGAATCAATACATATTTCACATATTTCTTGAAGTGCTTTCACAAATATGGACATGGGTGAAAATGAACTTGTAGAACCCAAAAAAAATCAAAGCACAATGAAAATTGCAAATTGTGATATATGTGATTATGTTCTAAATTATGAAAATCATTCCAAGTTGTGTTAAATGATTAATTTGAGTGTTAAAACATTCAAAATAAAAAGTGATTTAATCCAATTTTAGGTTTTGTTTTAGTTAAGGACTTTTTGAAATTAACCAATTGGTGCACTATAATGTCCATTTTGTAAAAGGTCCTTTGGTTTTCTTGATTCAAATATGTTGATAGTAAAAAATAAAATTCAATTAATAAGAAACTACAAATCACATTCAACAACCACTAATTTTTAATGTGTAATTTGATTTTTTCATTAATACATTTCAATTTTGTGTGTCATAATTTCAACAATCTTATCACATCAATATGGGGTACAACATAAATGATGTATAAGGTCAAGTTGTAGTTTACAATAATAGGATTTGAACCGTGAAATCTAAGATATTTTCTAAAACAATCACAACCATTATAAGAGTAATTGACATGATTTGCAAATACACAATATTGTTACAAATTTTGCAACAACACATATTGCTTTTGTTTACAAGCTTTACATGTAACATATGAGAAGAAATAAAATGGCCACCTTTGTAGTTCATCATCCTAATCTACAAATATTACAATTCGATCAATCTACAAGTTGAATTAACTTGAAGAACTTATTGTACCAAAATTATTGTTTGCACAATTTACCAATTACAAGATTTTGATTAGTACTGATCCAAGGTGTCATCATTAATACTCTTACAAATAAAAAAGAAGTACAAGAATTATTGCTTCACATTCTCAATGACAATGTCACCATAGATGTAAGTTTTTCATTGATATTTGTATTACCCCATTATATTTGTTAGCACACATATAAATTCGACCTAACTAGAACATAATGTTTGAAAATATGGCATTAAACCAACACGATGATTTATAAACTAACTCTAAACACATCAACAATATCTTGCACAATGACCTAAGTTTTGCCAACTTTGAAAAAGTTATAAAAACATGTCCAATAAACATATTAGTCTAAAAGACTCCTTTAATTACCAAATACATACAAGTTACAATGTCATATTACATCACAATTGCAATTGCAATTGCAATTATGATGTACCAAGAAATTTCCCAAATTTACAAAAAATGACAAGAAAAAATTGCAAATTTACATATTATATCAAAAAAATTGCAAATTCCCATCAATATATCATCACAAAGTGGGGACCCCTTTGTATTAGTGCTATTTAAGTGCTTTCACAATACTTTTACAAGATGTCCAAGGTTTAGTGCTTTGTTCGTGTAAAATAGGCATTGAAACAATTTAGATTGTATTGA
>Ga0209208_10004434_pt1 | contig 19884 bp, 10 predicted proteins | sample S1TSphfallax_3_FD_187694 | JGI IMG/M metagenome (GOLD analysis project Ga0209208, IMG submission 187694) | Host-associated microbial communities from peat moss isolated from Minnesota, USA - S1T2_Fd - Sphagnum fallax MG (SPAdes) (version 2) | ecosystem: Host-associated > Plants > Peat moss >...
TGAGAATGTGGGAGGGGCTGGGTCAAAAAAACAGTTTTTCAAAAAATTGTCTTTGCTTCACCATGTGTGGATGCACTCTCTATGCATCTTTGACCATGCATTTCTTCCTCATCCAAAGTCTTTTTTTGTGCAAATTTTTTCATCCAATTCATATGGATGTCTTTTGTCTACGCATGAAATTTTTCTATCATTGAGGAGTGGTAGTAAGATCAAAATCTCCAAAAAGTTGGAATTGTCAAGGCTGCCCAAAACCAAAAAGATTTCACTTTCAATGGTGGGGATTTTCCATATTTTTACCAAATCTACTTTTTTTCACATGGAAAGATCCGACTTGAAGTCACCTACAACTCTATGGAGGTGGATTTCTCAAATTCTGACATTTTAGGTAGTTTTTAGGAAGGTTTGTATGGGCTGGTCCCTTTGTCGAATGGGACTGTTTTTGATCAAATGTTGTTTAAGGGTTAAGCTTCGATGTGACTTTTTCCCAGCCTGACCATACTGTGCAAAAATGCTGGGCCAAAACCATTCGATCGAGCCAAACTGACATGTTTTGACTTATCTTCATCCAAAATAGGCCCTGCAATATACCAGTGGAGTTCCACTTAGGACAACAAAATTTATCCATCATAGAAAGAAGATGCTGGGGTTCGAATGAGTGCTAAAGAAGAAGGGGAGAATAAGTCAATATCTAGGTATACAAAGAGGAAAGTCATCACAAGTGCAAAAAGCCATAAGTGTGTATTGCCCATGGGCCACACATGGTAGGCAAACATAGTTTTGGGAGATGCTGAATACCCCATAGCCCCATGGAGCTTTGTTAGAGGAGTTAATTGATTTAGTTGTTCGTGAGGCCTTGTGTTGTTCCTCATTCTATCGCCGAGCGATCAACAGTGCAATGTGTGTGGTTTTGCACAGACATTGATTTATCTTGTGCTAAAAAAAGAAACGAAATAAGAGAGAAAATGCTGCAGTGTAATTGCTGGAAAATGGGCTGCTGTTGCGAACAGGCAGTGGTTTCACTGGAGCCCTTGGTTCAGTTGAAAAATGTTTTGGCAGCTGGGGCCTCAAATTGAGCAGAACAAATTGAATTATACGACGCTCCAAAAGTAGGCCCGGACTCTGTGCCTGACAGAGATCCAAGGGTGGGTGTTTAATGTCTTCATGTGAACACTCAATAATGCGCAAAAAAACCTATAGTCTAAGGGCACATTTCCATAAGTACATGCACTTATCCAATATTTGTATTTTTCCCATCCAAATGGCTGAGGTTTTATCCGAAAAGATCCCACTAGCGGGGATGCTTATCGCTTCCACTTGGTGCAACTTTTGCAGAAGAAACTTGACATTACTTCATGCTTGATAAGAACCTCGTATCTAGGGCCTCCCATTTCTGACCTCACCGACAAGGATAGTTTGTTTGTTTTGTATAGGAGAATGTTTCATGACCAGTAGTACCTTCCTGATTTGAGGTCGGCCTCAGGAAATCTTCTCCTAAGTGAAATCCAGCTCAATTTTTCATTTCCGGCTCTTTCTGCCTTCTTTCTACTCTTTTCCTCTTCACGTCCTTGTTGTAATCAAAGCTAGGAGCGGATCTCCTGAGGTGTACCCGTTTACATCTTTACTGTAATCAAAGCTAGGAGCAGATCTCCTGAGATGTGGCCTTTACGTCCTTATTGTAATCAAAGCTAGGAGCGGATCTCCTGAGACACCTCAATGCCTTATCATGGCAATAGAGCAAATCTCCCTAGGCACAAGGAAGACACTAACAGGTTGCATGGTGCCATCTTTATTGAAGAGGAATAAATTAAAAAAAAGATGATGAAATAAGAAAACTGAAAAGATGAATTCAAAAACTGTAGCTTTGGGATTTCGGAAGGCTTTGGATTTCGAAAGGAACAGTGACAGGCTGTACGGTACCTTCAGAAATCCGAAAGGTACGGTGAGACATTCGAGAAAGCACCAGACCTGAAAATACAGTATGCAAAATTGAGCCAGACTTTACGGCTGTGTAAAACCGTCAATGCAGAAAGGGAACCAAACAAGAAGGCCAGGGGAGGGCCCATAACCACTAAGACCAAACAAATTATCAGCAGATATTATCACCAGAAGGCGCTTGATAAAACCACCTGACCTTCCCACCATCACATAAGCAGATCACATGATGGGTACCTGACACCCTATCAAAGGCCTCCCATAACCTACTTTCGTTCTTAGGATGCCTCTGGAACTCAAGCCTTCCATAGTTAATCACGCCCTGCCAAATAATTTTCTGGAGTTTGCTCTCATGTCACCTAGTGTTGTTGAAAATCAAGTCATTCCATTCAATTTAAATCACCCAAGTGTGACTCCTCTCAATAAGGACCAACAGGGCTTGAATTGGTTAACCTTGCTAAGCAGTTGTCTATTGCTAAACAAACATTGTTCTAAACTCGAAGCTTTTCCAGACCAGTTTGTATCAGGGAACCATAGTTTCAACCCTTTTCTTTTTCTCCAAATGTGGACATGCAACAACCTATAGTCTAAATATGAGGATTTCAACCTTTTCTTTTGTCCAAATGTGAAGACATGCCACAACCTATAGTTGAAGGTGGGAGTTAGTGAGCACCCATAAATTCACCAATTGGCTGTTTTGTCCATTGGATGGGCTGAATTTTTTCATTAGGTACTAATTTTTGGGAGCTGACCCTTAATTTAAGTTTTTTCATTTTTTTCCTCTGATTTCTTTTTCATCTTTGACCTGAGTTGCCTTGGTTTGAGAATTCAAAGTATTACCCTCCATTTTTGCCTTCCTATGTTCACCTTATCTATTCACCCGTGCACCTACTTACCCACCCACCTACCACCACCCGTCTACTTATTTATCCACCGATTCTTTTACTTACCCATCTACTCACCTACCCACCCAACCTAGCTAGGACTTATGCAACATAGGCATAAAAAATGTTGCAAAAATTGCAAGTATTGTGAAAACCTGCAGACATCTATTTTACTTTCCATTTGAGCCTTGGATGAAAATAAAGTTCTAGTCTCACATATAAGTATGCATTTTGTGATGTATCCTCAATTTATATATCTTAAGCAAAGGGTACCTCACAAAATGCCATGCCCATGTGTGGTTTATTTGTATTTTTATTATCTTTTAAATCATTTAAAAGATATTAAATTTTATTTTTGTTACTGTTTCTGGAATGTCTTATATGAGATTTCAAAGAGAAAGGAAACATTGACAATGGGTATGTACTAAAAAAATAAACCTCTTTATCTTGCTCCACCAAGTGTGATAATAAAAACTATATTAATTGTTCAATAATTTTCAATATTAATTTGTTCAATAATTTACCATTAGTCACATGAATTATTCAATGATGCTTATATTAAATATTGAGATTCAAAAATGATTATTCCATATTTGATATGCTCAACATTTAAAAAGTTCAAATTGTTATTCAATGGTTTGTGACCATGGGGTCAAAACATTACAAAACCACACTGGTGCACCCTCCTATTTGACAAGGGCTTTCCAAGAGTGTCTTGGTGGGACAAATAATAATCCCAAGTAGAAAATGAGATAAGAATATAATTGTTTAAATATATATACAAATAAAAAAATTCTATGTTATCTCATTTAGTTGATATCAATGAGTTGGGTAAACCAAAGATTTAGAGTTTTATTAATTTCATTAAAAATTTGTTTTGATTGTTGGCAATAAGGATACTATGTGTTGATGCAAAGACAAAGTGAAAGTGAATACAAAGGTTAACATAGATTATACAAATTCAAGAGAAAAAAAAGAGATGCATTTAAATGTTAAATATTTTATGGATAAAACTTGATAAAAATGATATAAAGTAGAGTTTTCCTTAAAGTCATCCTGTCTTTGGGCCTCTTTTCACCCCTATCCCCTCTTTGAGTGAGATCAGCAAAGTAAGGAAATTTTATTTGATCTACTTATGAAATACTGAAACTCAGCATATAATGCAAGGTGGCACTATGCCTCTCCCTCACTAGGTTCTATGGGTAAAACTTGACAAAAATGATACAAAATTTACAGGCCAAAATTAATCCCTGGTACATACAAAACTACAATGCATTAATTATGGCATTATGCCTGTCCTTCACTACAACTATGTTTGTCTATATTAATGCCCATCGCTCCAGGAAACTTCAGTGCTGATTGAGCAGCTGGAACTGCCTGCTAGACCGCATAGATGCCCTGGGCTTGTAGTGTTAAATGCATGGGTTGTGCCCAAAGTCTTCCTTTGTGGTGCCATGGATCCTATACCCTGCACACAAAGGGTAGTTTTGGCAATAACAATAATGCTTAAATTTAAAAGATATTGAATATTTAAGTTTTAGTTTACTTACTGGCCATGGATCATTTGTGATTCATGGTGTATGGCAACAACTTGCATCTCCTTGTAGTGTCAAGCCTTGTACAACTTATGCTTTGCATGCACAAGTCACAGGTATCCTAGCATAAGGGTACTTTTTGGTTTGTTTGAACGCAACAAGGTCCTCATCACTCTAGCTATAGTCTAAATATGACGATTTCAACCTTTTCTTCACTCCGAATGTGGCCAATTGCAGAAGGAAAATTAACTCTAAAGACTTATACCTATTCTGAAAATCAACGGACACCGCTCACAATTGGGTTCTAAATCACAGCACCTGCCTTGATGATGCTGCTCTTGCCAATAACTCTAACACCCCTTCTGATGTACAGTCCTTCCTGCAACATATCAACCAAGTCCGCGTCTATTCTGGGATTAATGCCCCACTGTACGATAACAGACCCACTGCTGATTTAACGTCCTCCCATGGGTATAAATAAGTATGCAAGCACCCTTGATACATTGTCACATTGTTCTCTCAAGCTCAACAGCCAACCAGCTAGCAAACTGTTGCTGCTGTGCATCATCGTCACCATCAATATTAATGCACTTTGTGTCAATTGCAGTCGTGGTTTAGTGCATTTTCTGAGAGATTGCGCACACATGTATAGAGACAAACCCACCCCATTTCTCATCCGTAGGAATGTGAAATCAGTTGCAAAAATTCTTTCTGTTGTGTTTGATAGATAGTCCTGTGAACTTTCACTGTGTGTGCGTGTTTTTCCTGGGTGATCCACTGCTGTTGTTGCTCTTTTTTCTGGTTCGTTTTTTGTTTAGTGGAGTAGCTTGTTTTGAGAGTTTGAATTTTTTTTTGCAGTGGGTTATTTTTGGGTTTGTGGGTCGAAGAATTGGTTCGCATGCTTTTTCTGCTGATTGATGCCCTAGCCATTTCATTTCCCTTTTTGAAGCAGTGCTACTCTTTGATTTTCTGTGAAATTGCAGTTTGGCTTCACCATGATTTGCAAAGCTATGACTTTTTCTTAAATCTGCAAAATGGGTCTCCCTGTGTCTCTCTGTATGTGTGTGCGAAAGATAATCTTGGAGCTCTTCCTGAAAAACAGGAAGTTTGTCCAGAGTGGTGTCACAGCTTTCCAGCAGACAATGTTGGTGTTGTTGTTGTGGTTGTTGTGATGATCCCCCCGGCCTTTGGAACCAACCAACCACCAGAAAAACATCCTTGTTGCACAGAAAGATTGTGGTGGAGGGGGAAGAAGATGGGTAGATAAATAGATAGATAGAGATGGAGAGAGGGATGCACGAGGTGCAAGCTCAGAACCACACCACATTCTTGCTTTTCTTTTTTGGGTTTCATCTTCTCCAAGGATTTGCTTCTTCTCCTTGTTTATTTTTCCCTTGTGTCATTCTGTTTGCTGTCTGTTTTCTTCATCGAGAGCATGTTCTTTTTCCTGAGTTTCATTCTTGCCTGGGGATCATCACTACTGTTGCTCCTCCACAGGATTTGAGATGTTTCCCACTTGTGCAGATTTTGAGTGTTGCATAAACTGGGTGATTCAAGGACTATTCTCAAATTCTTTTTCTTCTTCTAAACAGCCTAAATTTTGGGTGGGGGATTGTGATTATAGCCAATCTGGAGGGGAGGACGTTTGAGGAATCAGCTGCAGAAATGCCGTCATCACATGATGGGGACTCCACAACCACCACCGTGCATCAACTGCTGGAGGGGCTTAAGAACTCGGAGGGGAGCACGGGAATTCCCTCCAGTCTATTGTACGACAAAAAAGGGTCTGAGATTTACGAGGAAATAACCAAATTGGAGGAGTATTATCCTTTCCTTGCTGAAGACCACATGCTGGAACTACATGCGGATGAAATCGCAACACGAATTCCACCCGATAGTGTGATTGTTGAGCTCGGTTGTGGCACTGCTCGCAAAACTGCAAAAATCTTGTCCGCCGTTCAATCTTGCCACGGAAGGTGAATATTTTTTTCCCCAGGAAAATTCTGATTGTTCCATGCTGAATGTGTGTTGAGTATTTTCTTTATGTGCCGAACTTCCCACCGCCATGCATATAACATGAGAAAACAAAATTCCCACCATCAAGTGTAAATTCAACACTTCATGAGAATTGATGATTGGGTGTTTTTTTGTTGTAAATAATGTACATTTTTTCCTCAGGTGTCGATATGCGGGGATCGATGTCTCAAGCCAATTCTTGGAAGAAGCTTACAATAACTTGATACACAAAGTGGATGGGCTACGGCATGAAGACCTGGACATGGTGCAAGCTGATTATATGGAGGGTTTGAAGATTGTTCGGAAGCGTTACCCTGATGAAAATCTGTGCATTTTGTGGCTCGGTAGCAGTGTGGGCAATCTTTCTAGATCAGCTGCAGTTCAGTTTTTCTGTGACGTTGTTGGTGCTGTTGGTACTCACTGCCAAGTATTCCTGTGCGCAGGTAATGATTGAATGCTCCGCATGCACTCCATTCTATTTAGTTTCACCAAAAAGATTGTTGTTTCTTTTGGGAGCAAATTTTTTGTGATTTTTGTGATCATAATTTCAGCTTCTGTTCGTTGTGGGTAGTACAGAGATGGAAGTTGATTTGTTCATTTTGGTTATCTTCTTTTTATCTACATGTTTTCAATGATGTAGACATCAGTGGGGATTTCCAGTATTTCTGAAATTTTCATGACCGTTTTTGTGGGGGAGTGGTTTAGACATGTGGAAGGATCAGGAACGGCTCAGAGCAGCATACTATGACAAGGGGGGCGTAATAGGCCGTTTCATAAAGAATGGGATGCGCAATGCGCTTGCTTTATTGGGTCATGAAGCTTCGACCGAGGATCAGGAATCATGGGTCCACGAAGTTGACATCAATGAACACTTGCGCCAAGTTGAACTATACCTCAAGTTTCCAGCTGACCTCAAGCTCCCCCAACACCCAGTTCACATCAGGTAAAAACAAAGGGTCCCACCTTTGGCCACACTTGTATGGACTCTGACCAGGTGCCCATCTGAATGAAACTTTGGTTTTCAAGGTTTTTAGAAAAACCCATAGTGGGAGAGGTTGGTAGGTAGTTGTAAACTGGGACCAAATGTTCCAACTTCAAATTTTCATTAGTTTTTAATCTACAAACATTTCAGAGGATTAAGAATATTTGATAGCAGATGTTTTCTGAACGTGGCAGGGCAGGGGAGAGGGTGTTGGTTACTGTGTCAAGGAAATTCACGGTCGGTGATTTGAACCATCTCGCGAATGAATCTGGGTTTATTATTGATGTAGCTTGGCGCGATCAAACATGGGGTACGCAAATGCTCCTACCTTTTAAAGAAGCATACGTTCGATGCTGGCAAGCAACTGACACCTTTTTTGGGAACATACCCGATTGGAGCATGAAACCTATTGATGTGCACCACCCTTTTTGCTTCTACTAGTAAGTGGACTCTCAATCCTAGAGTATGGGTGTTCAACAAACGATCAAATTTTCCTCCTTGCACAATATCCCTTTTAAGTTGCAATTGATGGGAATCTTTTCTTTTGGACTATGGTTGTTTGTTGTTGCAAATGTAAGAGGATTGATGGATTCAAGAATTTAACTCTTTTTTCAAGGCTTCTTTGGTCTGTGTAGTGGACATTTGCCAGCATTCGCGAAATTGAAGCTTTTGCCCAATGAGATGCCAACCAAGTTTGATGTTATGTTTTCACGAGGGAGAGACCCAGTTGACACTGATCCATCCAAGTGTCATGACCATCCGGAACAATGGCCCAGGCGTGAAGAAATAATTGAGTATGTGCAACATGTGAGAGTCCTACTTATGCAAGCCATGGATGATGGTTGCATATCCGCTCGCTCAATAAACCTGGCACTCGAGCACGAATACATGCGTCTCGAAACTCTTGCATACATACTCGTGCAGCAACGCAAGAAGTTGTTTGAGGAAAAATCCTCAAACAATGGTTCCAATGCAATACGTCATATGATCAATGGCAACAACAACTTTCAAGTTGGAATTAATGGCGGTGGCGCAACAACAAAAAAGCCGTTATCAGTAGAGAAGTGTCCCATATACCCATCTAGAAATATGGTCCAAGTATCCAATGGAAAAGTGACGATGGGTGGAAGTGTAGCCTTCAATGGCTTCATGTGGGACAATGAGTACCCGCAATTCACAACTCACGTGTCCGAAAAGTTTCTTGTAAGCTCAGAGCCCGTTTCGGTGCGGGAGTTCCTTGCATTTGTGAAGGGAGGCGCGTACGAAAAGGAGGAGCTTTGGCAATCGATGGATTTCAACTCCCTCAAGGAACAAGGACGCAGACACCCAACAACATGGTCCAAAGAGAATGGAGAGTACTATGTGCATTGTGTGGATTCAACTGACCATTGGTCCAAAGTTGCAGATCAGCCTGTTTTTGTCAGTTTGTCGGAGGCAGAAGCATTTTGTTCCTCTGTGGGTTGCCGGATCATGACCGAGGCTGAGTATCACCGGATTCTCCAAGGCGGGTACGTAACCAAAGTGCACAAGCTACGCTCGGATGGGTGGGAATGGACATCCTCAGTTTTTGAGCCATTTCCTGGGTTCAAGCCTATGGTTGAGTACCCAGAGTATTCGAGTGATTTTTTTGACGGTTCCCATTATGTATTGAAAGGTGGTTCACCACTAACGCATCCAAAGATGCGGCGTGATTCGTTCCGCAATTTTTACCAGCGGCAGTATCCATTTGCATTTGCAAAATTCCGCTGCTGCAAGAATACGTAAGACTGGTATATTTCAAATTGCCCCTTCTTGCATTTTGAGGTGAAAAGAATAAGGATGAAGATAGGCAGAATGTAGAAACAGTCGGCCTGATTGATTCCCTAGCGTGTATAGTCATACATAAAACTTGTGTGACATTTTTGGGTTATGTTTATTTAACATTTTGCATCAATTGGATTCATATGTAAGACGATGGTGTTATGAGAAAATCCGAAAGACAAGTTCCAATTGGCAGTTTTTATTGCACCTTGATGAAGTTGGTTGCCATTCTCTCTTTTTCGTACTTTGTTAGGTGAAAGCATACGCAGACAAAAAGAAGAGTATGCTTCTTTCAACCGAACAATATAAAGAGTTTGTGATGCTATATTTGTGGAAAATATAAAGAGAATATGTTACGAAAATTGTGGCAATCTAGTCGACTTGTAGGCAGAAATATGGTGCAAGTATGGCGACCAGTGGAGCAGGGTGCGTAAAAACTGCCTACTGCCGCAAAGACCCGGTAGATTTTTCTTGATGTATTTTGAGGACAATTACTTCCATGAATTTTGCACTTTACCTCCCGAATTCCGAAAGGCACAGTCAAACAGTTCACTGTACCGTCCTGATTTCGGAAGGTACAGTTGGTTTTTTTCACACAGTTGGCTGTACCTTCAAGATTTCCGAAGGTACAGTTGGTTTTTTTCATTTTCTCTCATCTTTTAGTCACCATTTTCTTCACTTCCTCTTAAAAGGAAAAAAAAAGTCCTAGTTGTGTCTTCTCATTATACAAAAGGACCTCCTCCAAAATTCCGCTTTTCGTCCCTAAAGTTGAGGTTGCGGACATGAATTCTTTTTTCTGGCAAAACTAAAATAAAAAAGTGTGTGGAAAATTATTGTCGCCATGATTTTAGTTGATAAATTTACATATTTTGATTAATAGTCATATTTGGCTACTGCAAGTTACTCTACATATGCTTAGAAGAAATCATCATTTTGGGCTACTAAAATGTGATTTATCTCGTCGTGTCTTTGGAATCTGTAATTATAAATTTAATTTATGATCATAATTTTATTTCATAAATTTTTTCTTTTGGTTAGTGGTCGGATTTTACTATATATTAAAAAACCAATCCAGAGTTTTTTTTACATATTTCTACAAGAAAACTCCATTCTGGCTACTAAATTCGGAATTTTCTCATTGTGCGTTAGTCATCATTCAAACCTACAGCTCATGGTTAGATCCGTTTTAAGTTTGGTGAGAGGACATGACGCAAAAAAAAACCTTAGGAAACGAAGCTTAAAAAAAGCAAAAAAGATGAAAAAATTGTTGGAAAAGAATCTACCAGGATCTTTTACGTAGGTGAAAGTTTCGCTAGTAGTACCTTCTGGATTTTAGGAACTCTCCCCTTGGCCTACTGGCCTTGGGTGGGCCCTCAAATCCGGAAGGTACTACCAGCAAAACCTTCTCCTATACTGAAAGATTGAAAGAAAGAGAGTAACTTCAGAAGTGAACTGATGAATCCAATTAAACAATTTAATTTAATACTGAGTTGATTGACGGAAAAAAATCAAAGGAAATTAGTTTACAATAGAATTTAGAGCCGAGCAATGTATAATAAAATGTTGAATCAATTTACTAAACAAATCGGAGTAGAACAGGGACTGAAATTTGACGTTGAAACTTTGAAAGGAATAATCGACCAGTCGATAATTATCTTATGATCCTTGACCCCTGCTGCGTCTTTGACTATTTTGCCTGCTCCTATTCAGTAAGGTTCTTGCCTATTCGTCAAGCATTTACATTTCACCCACTTCGTGCAACGCGTTACCTTTGGCCTCGAAGAGTTCAATGTATTCTTGGCAGCGTCGAAAATAGCCCGAAATAATTTGCCTTCACCAGCTGGTCGGCGACTGAAATCAGTTAATGGGTTGATTTATTAATGTGCCAGCGAAAAAGGAACACTCTAGGCACATTCTTTCTATGCGACTAGGTAAGAGTGGAGCTGGCACTGACAAACTGCTGTCAGGACGCTCGATGGTGTATTCGACATTTTGCGATTGCGCTGTCAGTATTGCAAGATCAACGCGATCCGCATGGAATTGGATATTGATTAACACCTCCTCCTAAATGAGCATCCTAAATTGTAGCGACTCCTGATACTCACGTCGACTAGAAGCCGCAGCAAGTGGCTTCTTATAACGCTTTGCTGCTTCCAGGGGCAGTCCACCTCCGAATCCATCGTTGGTACCTTTTTTTAGCACTCATGTTGAGTCGAATTATATTGAGTTGAAGCAAATGGATTTTCAGTATTGAATCAGACTTAATGTAACGTTAAATTTGACAGCTACAACAGTTCATGAGAAGCACGGTTCAATGGTCCAAACGTTTGTGAGGTACAGAGGAGGTTCAGAGCTATAAAGATTCGTGAGGATCATAATTACGGGACGCTCGAGGTCCAGAGAGTCGCCAGGTTCGGTTACTGTCCTATTTCACATTTTCTGAAAATTTCCGGGATATGAATAAATGTCAGTGTTTTTATTTTCGTTCCCGTGGTTTAGGCAACGAAAATTTCAAAATTTCCCAAATTTTCTGGGAGGCACAGTGTGGAAATTCTCCAAAAAAACATCCCTGGTGCATGTATGCTAATTAACCAGCAGTTTGATGGGGACTCAATATGCCAGTTTTGTATATGTGGATTTTAGAAATTGGGTTTTAAAAGGAGCTATGGATCAAAAGATTTAGAGCCGGAACACAAATCTCAATTTCGCTAACCCTGAAATTTTCAGTTTATTATACATTTTATAAAAATGATTGCACATTGGTTGGCTAGGTGCTGCAACAAATCTTTTTTTGTAAAGTGTACAAATTACAATTTCTTTGTCCATTATTTGATATTGAAATATTAATTTTATTCCTTGAATTTAGGTTAAAATAAAATTAGGGGAAATCCCAAGAGAGTCAACAAATTACTGTGATTGAATGAAATGAATGCATGCAATGTTACATTCCCAACACATAGGAATGGGCAAGTGCAACTGCATTTTCCAATTCCATGGAGTTCAAACGTTAACCTCATGCAATCCATTGAGGACATCCTTAATGTAATAGAACCTAATTGACTTTTATCTTCATATTTGACCAGTTCGTTGCAAGATGGAGGCAGTGATTTTTTTTTTGGCGAAAAATCGCCAAATGCCGACACAGTTTTCTGAAAACAGAATATTCTGTCGCAAATTCCCTGTATTTTCGAAATTCGCCAAAAAGCGACAGAAAACTGGCTTTTTCGCGATGGTGTCGCCACATTTATGCCTACTGGCTACAGTTTTCAGAGTTTCCTGAAATAAATTCGCCAGTTAAGCCGAAATCTGCCTAGGGATGCTCGCCACCCTGGCTACATCAGGAAATTGAAAAAAAAATGACTGGATGGAGTATGGTGAACAATGCCCCCGCATTCCAGACCACATTGTACTGGAGAATCTCGTTCCTAAAATCCTTGATAAGAATGTCTCCATGATACTGGGCATTTGTTCCAGATCACTTGCTGCCAGAAGATAGGAGCACTTGAGAAAGTACATAAATTTCAGGGTGAAATAATAAAGGGAGTCTAAGTAAGTACATAACATAGGAGCACCTGAAAAAGTACGTAGACTGGAGGGTGAAATAAAAAAATGAGGCTAAAAAATTACATAGGAGCAGTGTTTTTTCTTTCAGGTAAATTTCAGTTTTAGCTAAGTTTGGTACGTGCTAATCCTTGCTGGAGCTCTCATTGGCACAAGGTCACATTGAGGGTCTATCTGCCCAACTACATGGTGGTCGTAGTTGGGCAGATAGACCCTCCTCATCGTACACCACCTTTTTTTGTCATGTCAATCGTAGATTATATTTCATCACTTCATGCCATGACAAAAATACATACTGAGAATTTTCTTTGTTTAATTAATTTATTATTATTATTATTATTATTTTCAAAACATTGTAGCAAATTTTTTTGGCAAGATTTAGCGCCACTATATGTACATATTTATATATTACAGTTTTTACATGATACATCAATGTATAATACACATTATATACATTAATTTAAACCCAACACATCAAAGAAATACACCAAAATATTAACCACCAAATCATTTTAACACTTTGATATTTTAAAAAATTAACTTTATTGTTCAAAATGAAACTATTTAGAAAACTCAAATTTTAACACATGTTTTCTTTTTCAAAATTCATTTAAACATTATGAATGAAAACATGATATTGAAACTTAGTCAATAATGTTATCAAAATAATAATTATAATTTTTAAATAATCAATTTTTTTAAAAATAGAAAAACTTTTTTAAAACATGTTATGAATAAAATTAAAAATCAGATATTATTATTTTTGGTAAATTGACTTACAATTTTTGTAAATTTGATTGAATTCAATGTAAATTCAAAAATGCCTTAATTAAAAAAATTGCAAGATTTTATTTTTCCCAATATAATTAGATACTAAGTTTTTTAATAAATTTTTGCAATGTTACTCAAATGGCAATCATCCATAAAAAGATTTAATCACATTTGACTATGAACACATGATTAATTACAACTAAAAATAATAAATTACACAACTTCTTTGAAAATTTTACAAAATATTTCATATATATATACATATATGATGTAAGAATAAAATTTACCTTCGTTTCCTTGATAAAAATAAAAACAACGTAATTTGATGAAAACTTGGCGTTAAACAGTTGAATTAACACGCTACTGTGTGTTTCATTTGTCACTGACCAGCCTACTACCGCCCATCGCATTGTTTTGTCTAGTGTGTTTCCATTTGTCACCGACAGCGAGTAGGTTCAAGAACTTGTCGACATATAGTGTCGTGGTCTTGAACACGTCGTTGAACTGTCTTTATGTGTTATCGTTTTGCAAATTGAGTTTTAATTTCATCCTCAAGTGTACTGTGTACTTTTTCAGGAGCACAGGTATGAGGGACAAGTTTTGAAAAGATTGATTTTCATTTATCTTTTCATATGGGACAAGGTTGAACCGAAAAGTGAACACTTTGGGAGGTTTTCGGGCCAGTTGTAGCTGGCCAAATTTAAGTATTTTTGAAGACATATCCTTCGTATGTGGGCTTGGCTACACCCCTGAACATAACGTCAGTTTGTTCCAGTGACATCATGGCCCACATCTTGAGCAACTCTAGTAGGAGCTTGTGCAGATGCATTACACCTTGTCACATCATGCATAGAACTGGCAGGGCTGTTGCATGGTTTGTCACAGTTTATTTTTCCCATTTTACATTGTAACAGTAGTGCCCAGCAACCATAAGAAGACTTAAGCCAAATTCGGTTATAAACAAGATTTGAAAGTAAAATATTTAAGAATCTAGAGTCTGTTGAATCACTAGTGCTGAAAAGGAGTGGGAACTTTTTTGCACGCTTTTTCCTGTTCAAGGTATTGAATCTTGAGGTCAGTGATTTTTCTCCTGTTAAATTTTTGCCAAATCTTGATGTGAAAAATATGGCAAGTTATTCATAATATATGATATTCATGAGAAAATCTCATAGATAATGATTAAGTGTAGGGTAACACCTGAGGTTGTGGTCATTACAGTGTAAAACTGGGCAATTTTAAACAGATTTTAACAATTTTTATCCCATGATACCCACCTAATTTTTTAAGTAAATGACACAAGAATTTCAGAAAATAGACTGCCAACACTTGTGGACGTTTTGATTTCAGAAATGCTGCAGGGGTCTTATGCTCAGTAATTGTTCCTCCAAATAGACTACAAATCTTGTCTGAGGTTTTACGAATATGGTCATCTCATCTTTTATTTCTACATCAATGCAAAAGCCTCAGGGGTCCAAGCAAAGCAGAACCAGTTATGGAACAATGCAAACAGAAAGCAAGCAAAGCCTCCAGCTGAATCCATGAGCTCAGAAAAGAAAAGCTAATCTCCTGGACAATGGAACCCCTCTACTTGTTTTATGTAGCACAAAGGAGATCAAAATTGGATCATTGAAACATTCAAGTGGCAGAACTGTGCACCCACCATCAGCGTCAACCTTTGCTGGACATCCTTGAGCCCTTACACTAGTACATTTCTTTGGCGATCCATGGATTTGCAAGACTTGCCAGCCTCAACTGTGCTAAATTTTGTTGAATGCAAAGTTGACACTACACATTCGATCTCGTTAAATTTAACCTCTATTCTCAAACAAGACGGGGATCACGTTAAATTGCTTGAAGATTTGCAAGAGAACACTGTACTGGTGAAAGAGAGCATACTGTAGCATGTTATACTTTCTTGAATTCCAGCACTGATAGGAAGTCGACGGTGGCGACCACAGACACGCTTGCGAAGCCGGCAGCCTTAGCCAGCTTCCGAAACTCTTGCAACGTTCGCTCCTTGGCACCTACGGCGTTGAACATCATTGCGCTCACATCTATACGTAATGCAGCCTGCGTTCCTGCACCAACCTTGGATTGCACCAAATCCGGAAGCACCGACTCCGCTGCAATCACCTTTCCTCCACTGGCTGGCAATGCGTTGAAGCAGTTGCGCAAAATTGTCACGCACTCCGAATCATTCCAGTTATCCAAAACCCACTGCCAAAGTGCACAATTCATCAACGACGTCAGCAGCAACTACACCTTCAGGAGGAGCAGCAGCAAGAGGACAACAACACAAGAGGAAGAACAAGATCTGATCAAGTTTGCAAGCGAAATGCCATGCATGAAGCACTGGGGGAGGCGAGCAGGACCTTCATGAAGACGGCATCACCAGACGGTACGCTGTCGAACATGTTTCCACCCACGTGCTCTACTCCTGTCAAGCATTTGGAAATTAGCGTTGAAGATATCTGCACCAATGTTAAGGTCACAACTAGTTGATGATGAACGATCTGGGGAGAAGCGAGGACATCATGATCGAGTAATACCTGGATAGGCAGGCGAAGCTAAGGCGACATTGGGTAGGTCAAAATTGATTCCTCGAATGTGCGGGTACTTGGCAGTGATGAGGGCAAGCGTGGATCCTGTACCTCCTCCAACATCCACCAAGCATTTCACGTCCTGGAAGCCATGGTAAGCTCGCAACACAGCTTTCATGTAGAGCCGCGAGTGGTGAGCCATACTCGAGTTGAAGACTTCATAAAACCGAGGATTGTGGCCAACATACTGGAAACAACTCATCCCGTGCGCTCTTCTGAAAGGCTCAGTGGTGTCATCAAGAACCGTCGCAGACAGATGACGCCACGCTTCTTGGACATCCCGATCCTGCTCCAGAAACAACAAGGGCGCCAATGAATCTCCGTCCTCTTTGCCACTCACAAAATAAGTACCTACGGGCTGCAGCGCATAGCATCGCTCCGTGTTGCTGCTGTTTGATGTCTTCCCATTCGCGACTGTCACAGTCGACTCACTGACAACATCCTCGCTGGCCAGTAGACGCAAGATACGCTCCAGATACCCATGGTTGATTACGGATAGTCCATTCACAGGTTGAACAACTTGCGACGCAATCTCCTTCGCCGTCAAGCTCTTACCAACTTCTCCTGCTTTTGCAAGGATTTCGAACACACCTAACTCGATAGAGGCTTTCAAAGCCGCAGGCACAGCACCCGCTACGGAAAGTCTCATGGCGGCATCCCTTGCAGCATCTTGCTCGCCAACATTTCCATTGCGCAATGGAGTCTCAGGATGATTCTCCTTCGCTACATGTGCATGATAGCCATTACCGTTTGCTGCCATGTCTTACAACAGAAAGAAAAATCACAAATTCGTAGGCGTGCACAAGTGTGTGCGCACTCTTGCTCACCGAAGAAGAAAGACTTGAATCTTGGCAGGCTGAGCAAAAACCATGGAATTTATAGCCCCAAAGCAGAAGAAGCCAAAGCAGTACTAGAGCTCCTCCTTTGCCGTCTCCTTCTTCGTGTTCTGCTTTTGTCCTTCTCAGTGGTCTCCATGGGACTGTTGGAAAACGTTAAATGCCCAATAACGAGCACAAGAAGTGGTCAACAGTGCTCACTCACGTGGTTTGCGTGGTTTAATCTAGGCTTTCCTGTGGTTTTTGCACTTCGGCGGACACTAGATAAATAATAGACACTAAACTTTTGCAAACATCGTTTCGGCGATCCGTCATTAATGCTGTGGCCACAATAGTCACTACAGCTGCTGTCCCTCCCAATAGCTAAGGCACCCTTCCACAACACCCACGAGATTTCTGTTTAATTTTTAAAATAAAAAGACAGCATGGGAGGTCCAACGACCATTCACACACATCCTGTCTGGCTGGTTTTCACAGCCATGGACATATCCTAGGGGCGAAATAGACCCATGTGGATGAGGGCCCTGGCTATTGGGGGAGGGGAGGGACAGCAGGTGCCATGGCTATTGTGACCAGCACATTAATGACTGATCACGAAATCTATGTTCCCCCTAAACTTGTGGGGGCCACAGTGAACCAGAATTAGTGCATTGGTGGGCCACAGTGAATTAGCGCCCACCAATGCACTAGTTGGCCATTCTGTCCATTGAATGGGCTGCATTTTTTTCCATCACGTATTAGTTTTCGGGGGCTGACCTTTTATTTAAGTTTTTGTTTCATCATGCATGTTTTTTTTCCAACTCTGACCTTAGATATCCTTGGTTTCAAAATTAAAAAAGTTGGCCTACCTATATTCATCCCATCAGCTTCCCACCCACCCAACCTCCTACCTTACTTACCCACACAATTGCATACCTACCCACCCACCTATCTACCCAACCTACCTAGCACTTATACAATGTGAATGTCAAAAGTATTGCAAAAAATACAAATATTGCAAAAATTCACCAACATCTGTTTTACTCTCTATTTCAGCCCTAGATGAAAATAAAGTTCTAGCCCCAGGGATGCAAATATTGCATTTTGTGATGTATCCTTAGTTATATATCTTAAATGAAAGGTATCTCACAAAATGCAATTCTTACATGTGGTTTATTTTTACTTATATTTTTTTCTAAATTATATTGTTCCATATTTTGTCAGCACACTTTTCTTCCTTCAGTGCCTTACATTCGTGTTACTCAAAATTTTGTAACAGATGACTTAATAGGTTGCTATATTTAACAGGTTATTTAATTTAACTTCTGATCTAATTTAACATGTGACAAAATTCAACTGTTTACAAAACTTTACAGATAGCATTATAATAGGTTAGTAGACAAGTTGACAAGTAGTTAGTCAATCGATAGTTTGGAGAACAAGTGGTTGGTAAACAGGTAGTTTGTTGAACATATAATTAAACAAGCAGATTTTTTATTTTTATTTTTTGGATTGTTGGTATTTATATTAATTAATAATTACTTTAATTGGTCCTTTTGAATTGTTTAAATATTAAATTAGTTTCTATATAACTAGAAGGACTTTAATTTTAATTATCACTAGATCATTTGATCGTTGCACCATTTTGTTTTTTCTTTCTATTTTGAAAAATGAAATGACTATTTTTTTCGATTTTTTTAAATTCTAACAATTTTTTTAAAAAAATTTGAAATTGTACATGGATTTTTTTAATTTTTCATATGTACATGTTGCAGTTTTTTGAACCTGTTGTTGAGAAACTTAAAAATTTTAAATTGATGAAAATAGAAAATTGTGTTAACAATTTGATTTATACCTAATAAATTATGTTAGGTAATGTACTTATATTGCATAATCACCAACATTGGTAGCTAAAGATGTGTATAGTTCAAACTCAAGTTGTAAAGTTCTTAAAATCACAAGCTTTGGAAAAAACCATTGTGGTGAAAGGGGTATAAAATTGCCTAGACTTGGTTTGGTAGCTTGAAACTACTAGTCTAATTCCAATTACTAATAAATAGCAAATTGGAAAGCAAGCACTTGTACCTTGGTAGATACTAACTACTAACCCACCACATAAAAGTGAGCAACTTCGTTTCTTTTCACATACACTTACAATTAGTGTTGTCATGGTCTTGATGTAGAAAGGAAGATAAGGGGGAAACAAGAGCTAAAAAAACTATTGTCATTGTTTTTTTGTGTTCACTAGTTAGCGCCACGTAAAAAAAAGAGATAAAAAATGACAAACAACGATAAAGAAAAAAAAATTGCCATCAGGGGCTTTCAAGAAATAAGAAAGATGGGTTCCAATTCCATTTTAGTATAAAGAGGCCTTGTTGGTAGTCTAGTTATAATTCCATTAAAGGGATTAATCGTAAATCTATTTTTTAGACTTTCTTAGTATGGTAGGACATATGAGAGCAACCACTTTTGGGAACAAAGGAAGAAGATAGTGACAACGACAACAGTAGCATCAATAAACAACAAGACAACAAAGTTCATTATCTTTTTCCATTTGATCTATATAGTCTCATGTGGTTGGCTTTATAAGTTTTTCATTACCGTGTTGAAATAGGCAATCTTTTAAATGTGGGACCTATATATAATTATGCAAATAGGTCCCAATTTAATATTTTGGTATTAAAGTGTTTAGGTCTTGTTGAATCCAGTAGCCTAGTGATTGTGACACCAAGGCCTATAACGAAGTTAGGGTTTGGCCTTGGCATAATGCCCTAACAAAGGATTCCTTGGAAAGTTTTTTACATTTTTTTTTTCTTTTTGTTTAATATTATGTGATTAGCTTTGTAGATTTTGGATTACCTTATAATGGTAAGTAATCTTTAGAAAGTAGGGCCCATGTTCATAGTAGACTTCCTACCTCATGGGCACCAAACATCCCATGTCCCCACAACTCATCATGTATCATTGAACCTCATAGTTCCCATCATC
>Ga0209208_10004435_pt1 | contig 19876 bp, 12 predicted proteins | sample S1TSphfallax_3_FD_187694 | JGI IMG/M metagenome (GOLD analysis project Ga0209208, IMG submission 187694) | Host-associated microbial communities from peat moss isolated from Minnesota, USA - S1T2_Fd - Sphagnum fallax MG (SPAdes) (version 2) | ecosystem: Host-associated > Plants > Peat moss >...
GACCGAAACCTGAAAACTTTTAGGACGTGATTTTCAAGATGTGGGATCTCAATTTTGGGACCTGGATTTCACACAGGGGCTTCACAGTGGCCTTCGGCCACGGGCACCCACTAGTATGGATGAAACCACAAAGTTTACTTCACATATATGTCATGAGATGTGGCCTCATATGTGAAAAAACCCACATTCCCTTGTAGTGATTGAAGGGTCCTTGGGTCTCTATCCATTACCTTGTCATTGCAATTTTTCATGAGAAACATTTCTCATAATGACAACAAGGTAATGGAAAATGATTGAAATTACTATTGTAGGAATAATCACTTTCCATTGGAAAGTGAAAATTTTGTAATTGTTTTGGAAACAAATTTGTTCATACAAATTTTAGACTTATATGATTCATTGTTTTTTGTGACACATTTAGATTGAAGTTCAACAAGTTGTGGATGTGTAATTGGTGAACTTCAATTCAACACAAAGGTTGGCATGGATAGGTATATATGGTCTATACAATAACCATGAAAAATCTACTATTTAGATCCTCAAAGAAGGGCTAGCTCCTTCTAACTACTATATGTACCTCCTCCAAATTTTGTCACTATTTGATCTCTTGCAACATTGTGGTGCTACTACCCATCCATTTGCAACTCTTTTAAAACCATGTTCAAAATATAATTCCCCTTTTTTAAGACATATTTTGTTGCTATAAAACTAATTTGAAGAAGCAACATTATTTGAAGTGTTGCCTTCTCTAGGACATGCCTTCCTTCTTGGTAGTATGCCTAAGCTTTTTTTTGCAAGTTAATTTGCACATTTGAATTACATGCACTACATGGAAATGGATGTTTAAAACTAGCTTCACCAAAGGTGAAATGAAAAGGACTTCAACAAGTTGATTTCAAAAAACACATTTCTATTGTCCGTATCACAAAAATCAAATTTTGTAAGTGCTTCAACATATTTATTTCTTTGCAAGTTTTATGAAGTAAGTACCCTTGTAAATCATAATGTTTTCTTAGGCATTTAGTGTTTTCTATTTTATGGGTTTTATGTTCAATCATGGTTGGTTCATGCATTTTAATGTGATAATTTAGGGTTTAGCAAGGTGATAATTGATTAGTGAAGGGCTATTGTACTTAAGTCAAGTTCTTCCAAGTGTGTTAACAATGCCATATGGGAGACCTTGAATAGGGAAGATATTTGTTGGGTTTGAATGGTTTATTTTTAGGAATAAAATTTCCTTAGCGCATGGTGTTTTATGAAATTTCTTTCAAAGCCTATGGTCATGGTTTCATATGTAGTTGAATACTATTTAACAAAAATACCTAAACAATGCATAAAGTCTTGTTGAAAGTATGTGTGTCCTAACACCTTATGTGGAACCTTGTACAACATGTGATCACATGTGATGCAAGTTGTTGTCCCACTTGTCATGTGCTTTGCATGTACTTTTTTATTATGTGAATATTGGTGAGAATTTTATTTCCCATTGACAACACTATGGTCCACATGTGCCTATTTTTCATAAAATGGACAACATTAGACCAATTGCCATGAATGTCAAAATCAATATTCTTGACTGTTCCTTGAATGTATTTAATGTTATAATAAATGATGAACTTGTATGATGAAATACACCAAGCTTCTCCTTAAGGGCAATTGGGTCATGGATGAGACTTGTGAATTTGTGTGCATTGTAAACTACACATACTAGTAGAAATCCTTTCACTTGCAACCAATTGTTGGGTAACTATGTGTAGCTAAATGTCATTTGCAACTAAATTGGTTGTGCTTACAACCATAAAATTGATATTGTACAATTTTTGGACATATAATTGTGTGTGCAACTAATATGCAACTAGTAGTGCAAAAAATGCACACATGTTATAAAAATCATGGGCTAACCTAAGGATAAACTTAGGTTACAATGTTCTTTTGGAGCACAAGCTCACTAATACTAATTCCATGCCCTAGATTGAGGCGCGTAATGACAAATGAGGACCTTGTTTCAAGATGCTTAGAAAACAATTTTGTGTACTCTTCAATTTCATGAATAGGTTATGAGTGATCATTCAAAAAGAAAACTTTGATGCAACATTATGGGTGGCTAGGGTTCAATGTTACATGAAAGAACATGTATTTGACATACATGTTACATACCATTAGTGGGTGCAAGCATGATAAAATAAACCACTCATGATCTTTGATAAATTCCTAAAAAATAATTAAACAATTGATTTGGCATGACTTTAAACAGTAGGTTCTTTTTCTTCTTTTTTAATGGATAATTTTATACAAAACTTTGATAGCAAGGACCTCCAACATGGTCTCACAATTGTGAAACTTATTTGGTTTTTCCAACTTAACTTCAAAAAATAGGTAGAAGTATGTAGAAGTATGTTTGAATGGATTTTCATTTATGCATTTCAAACTTGATACTTCTAAAAAAATTGTACATCACTATAATGAGATTGTAATTATGTGCACCCAATACTCATGTAGGTCTTCGCAAAATAAATCCTTGACTATAGTGTTTCATGGACATACTTGTGCCAAGTCAACTTTCCTGAAACAGACAATAGTTCAGATGAAATGCATTAATTTATAAACGTACCATTTAAAAACAACTATCTATTTTCAAACTAAAACTATAGTACTTACAATGGATAAGAAGAGTGCACCAAAACAAAACTTTACCTTGTACTCAAATGAATTGACAACTAGTTCATTTAATGGAAGACCCCAATTTTTGCATTGAGTAAACTACTTTCTTTGTGTACTTCACCATGCTTTCGCCATAGAGCAAGACCAATTGCAACACACATTGGTAATAGTATGTTTTTGCAATGAAAAAATGTTATCTATAATGTTGCTCTTTCACATAGCTGACTGTTGACGAATAAGTGTGCACCCACATAAGAAATCCTTGTACAATAACAATCACCAATGTTGACATTGGTCTGTCATAGCTGACATAACCAAGGAAATGATGATTGATTTTGAAGAAACTATGGCCCATCTTCAGTGGGGAAGACCAGATTAAACAACAGGAACATTATCACTGCCTCATGCATACCTTGAGTATAAACCCTGAGGATAAAGAATAACAACTTTCTGGTCTAGTGAGGCCTATTGTGTCTCGGTATTGTGATCTGCAGTGGTCTGGTGCAGATGGTGCTTGATAAGATTAACAGAGTTAATTATTGGGTCAGTGTGAAAACAAACTGCAGCCACAATACTAGCATGCAGGACTATTCAGTCTGGTATCAAAACCATGGAGGTACACCAAAAGACCAAAAACAGCTTCCACAAACACCACAAGAACAAGGAAAGATACTCAAAGGCAATGAAAACTCCAAGATGGCAGTGCGAGACATTTGCAAACCCACTACCTATTTCAAAAAGGTATATTAGTGGTACATGTATCGCAAAAGTGCAGAGAAAAAAAAGGCATTAAATTTAAGGTTTCAACCTAGGATGTGAGGTCCATAATAGCGCTCACAATATCTCCATCAGTTGCCTTTAGGGCATTCACAGCCTTCGCCCGGGTAACACCTGCTTGGGTCATAACAAGCTCAATATCCTTTGGCTCCACACCAGTTTCATCCACATCCTCATCCTCTGCCTCAATAGCTGGTGATGGTTCAGACTTGACTTCAGCATGGCCAAAATCTGGTGCCTTGGTGAACTGTTCTGCTGCTTGGGACTGGAGCTGAGAACTCAAGTCCTCAATCTTTGCTTCTCCAAAAATAATGTGTGTATCAGAAGCTGGGCTTGTGAAGACATCAGGTTTTGAAATAACAAAAAGAATCTGCACCATAACAAATTGTCCCAAAATTACCTAGAAGCTCCCAAGGTAAATTGAATAATCAAAACTCCTTGCTGCTGCCAATAAAGAACCATAGAATCACCAGGAAAAAGTCACATACTCAGAAGGAAAACTGTAGGAGATAGAACCACTAATACTCATGGGAATCAGTATGCAGCACATCAAAAGGTAAAAGATGGAGAAAATATAATGAGTTGTTACCACTTCCAAAATATGTAAATGAATAAACTGGGAGAATGCACAAATAGACAAAAGAAGCCATAACACTGATAGAAATCAGAGCAGCCACTGCAACAAAAACTGTGACAACACAAAAAAAAGATTTGCTCACATTCTTGCTTTTCTTGATTGTGACCCGGATGACACCAGAGACAGGCTTCATGCCCAGTTTTAGCATAGCCTTTCGGCTTTTCTTCTCACTGCGGCTTTGCTTTGCCTTTCCATTCAAAGCAACACCATCTTCACCCACAAAAACAGAGCCACCAGATGTTCACTGTTCTCAGTATTCAACAAAAAGATCCTCCAGAAATCTGCAGACAAGAGAGGACATAAATGGCTGACATAAATACAAAAAACATCAAGGGAGACAAGATCACTATACCTTCCCCTTGGGCCTCCTCCAAAGCATCATCTTCCTCATCCTCATCAATGTCATCATCGTCATCATCTTTCGCATCTTCTATGATGGGATCATCTGACTGCACATCCACAGAAAAAAATAATCATTATAAGTTTGCTTGGAAAGTCAAGCTGATCAATACTAGTGAACATCCACAAAGACTAAAAAACACCCAACAACTCATTTCTACAGCACTGCAAGACAAAGATGTCTACACAAATTACAACAACCTTGTGAAAAGCTTTCACTCCCAATCTACTGAGTGTTAGATGACATCTTAATCTCAATGAGTGATGACAGCCTTTCCTAAACCCTAATCCACTTATGCTGATTATTTAGGTAAAGATGACAGCACATGTCACACCACAATACGCAGCTAGGTGAGGATCATCCATTCTTGACACTCCAAGTTACCGCAAGGCGGAAGACCTATACCAGCAATGGAAAACAGTTTCACAAAAAAAGAAGCAGAAGAAAGATGTCATGGCCCTTCATCCTTAGGGTTACTGTTAAATTTTTGAAGATGGTCACATTACCCACAAGAACAGACAACGTGGCTAGTAAAGTTGCCTTACTTCCATCACCCTGACAGAAGGAAAAATCTCAGACAATAAGTTCTTCCTATCCTCTTTCTACCACATCACAGGCACAAAACTTAGTTCTGTGTATATGAAGCTCGCTAGGGTAACAGTTGGTGGATTTTCTGACAACCAGACCTAGAAACAAAATTCTTACACCCAGCAGAAGGGAAATCCAAGAAGACTCCCGGACATAAAAACCCTAGCAGACCCAGAAACAAAACTCTTGCATCCAGCACAAGGACAATCCGAGAAGACTCCCGTACATGAAAACCCTAGCAGACCCAGAAATAGCATTCTTACATCCAGCAGAAGAGAAATCCAAGACGACTCCCGGACAATTAAGCTATGGCAGTGCCCAAAAACTCATGCAGAAATGAGAAATCGAAAATCGAGACTAAGATTCCAAGGCCACGAGCCATCGTCAGAATAGAAACACAACAAGGATTCGCACAAGAGACTCAAAAAAGAAGAAGAACAGAGAGCTGTACGTTGAGCTTCGATTGCTCGAGCTCAGCGGCAAGGTCGGCCTCCGTGTATGCCGTCATGATGAAGACGAAGAAGGCACGAAGACAATCACAACGACCAGAGGCAACAAAGAGAGAGAGATAGTAGCAAACTGTGAAGAGGGCAAAGATCGATAGCGGGACAACGAAGCACAATACTGGCAGAGCCCCAAACCCTAATCATTGACCTAATTTCTCAGAACGCAAGAAATCCTCCAATCTCGGCCGTCGATCTCCCTTTCTCATCGCTGCTAGTTGGCTCATTTTGGCCATTGGATGGCACCATAACACTGCTGGAGAGGATGTATTATCCTTTCTTTTTCTTTTTCCTTTTTAAAATTACAAGTCTAATAAGGGTTGGATCATTCTCTTTGGGTGGGTACAATTGACAATCATCCTTCATGTTTTATGGAATGGGCCTATTCCACCCCACAACTCAAGGAGCCTTGTATAGCAAGCCACCATTCCTTTAGGTGGCAACAGGCTCTTTCAAGGCTTGTTACGAAGCGTAATTGGTTTGGTTTTTAAATTGATGATTTGCATTTCAATTGTGTTATCAGTCATCAATTGAAAGAAAAAGAAAAGGATGTTGATAGTTTTAGAAATGGAGAGCTATTTGAAAGCTTGCAAAAGTGTTTTGAATACGCCAAAGTAAATGGTTGTGTATAGGAGAAGGCTTGTTTGGTAAGGCCTTCCCTAATTTGAGGGTTGTTGCCATGTGGGGATAAGGCTCAACATTGTTTCTAATGGCAAATTTTTGCATATTTTTTACCTCCCCCAAACCTTTTTGACCTCCTTGTTTTATTTTAGGGCAGATTTTTATTTTTATTTTTTTCTACACTAGTGGCTTCTAGAAAGTTGTTGATTTCATCAACAAGTGACCTTTGTGGCTGATTGTGACTAGATATGATGGCCATCGGATGTTGATTTTTTTCCTTAATGATGGGAGGTTGCATCAATTTGATGCTCGTTCACCTACATTTGTATCTTCTTCAACTTTGGATCTAATTCCATCACCATTCTCTTTGTTTTTATGCTTCTCACCACTATCATTTGCCAAGTTTTAAGTGTATGTAGCCACCATCTTGTAACCTTTAATGCTTGGTATCCAAAGTTCAAAGTAATTGCCAATAAACAAATCATGATTTTTTAAGCCAATCTAGTATCTTGGAGTTTGCAAATTTGTGATTTCGTCTTTAGGACAAAAAAAAATTGTGTTGTAATGTGTAAGCGGCAATGGACATCATCATCATCAAGGATGGGTTTTCAACATTGTTGCAAATTAAAAAACATACATGCTTAGGTACAATGTGTTTTTAAAAAAAATTGCAAGTTTGGATTTTGTTGGTGCTTGAGCTTTTAAGTGACGTGAATGTAACTCATCAAGATTCTACAATTGAACTAGTTTAATTATGTTTTGATGGTGCAAAAGTAAAGTTTTGTTTTCATTTGAGTGAAATGCAAGAGTCTCACTCTACATTCTAAAAGTTTTCTTTTCAAATGGTATGTGATCTTGGAAGTATGTTATTCATTTCCCATCCTCAAAACCTTTATGGATTTCTTTATCTTGAAGTTTTCATGCCTCCATTGAAATCACCTCTAAACTTTAAGTCTAAGCATTTTTTTTCAAATGGTCCTATATTTATCTCCAAACTTTCTATCCCTAAACCTTATATTATTGGATCCACCACAAAAGGGGCATGTGATGCTTCATCTTTTGGCACTACAAGTGCCACAGAAAAATGTGATGTGCATGGAAAATGGCATTTGTTTCCCACCATGGATCTAGGGCCAAGTGGTTGTTGCCATAGATCCTAGCGTTTGTCCTCTTATGCCCAAGAGGCCTAAAAAGCCAAAATGGGAATTGAACCACATCTTCCAAGATATTTAGATAAATAAGCTAACTTGGGCTAAGGTAGTGTTAAGGCAAATGGGAAGATGACAATGTTCAAGTGTAAAATTTGCACTGATGTAAAAATTGGGAACAACTCTTTGTGCCAAAATTTGATGGCCTCTAGAAATATGATGGTCATCACAAAGTGAGTATTACTAAGTTGGGGTTAATTGTGGGGGATTACTACATGAATTCCATGAGTCAACATGAGAGGCAATATGCTTCAAAGCATGGCATAGCTTATGTTCTTGACCAAATGGAGGTTGGATTACATGTTGAATAAAAATGGAAATTTCAACAATTTATGACAATCTATCATTTGCTCAAACATGGGCACCTAGTTATTGATTATGAAAGCATGAAAAAGTTGTTTGATTTTATCCAAATGTTCAACATTCCGCAACATCATTGGAATGACACAAATGCATGGGCCATGGCAAAATGCATGCATGAGCTTGTGTTGAGTAAAACTTGTCTGTTATTCAAACAACAAAGTTCATTTTGATAATTATTGATGAGGTGATGACTATTGATTGCCAATCTAGGATTGGTGTTCATGTTTATGTAGTCCAAAGATGGAAACATATCTTTATATTGTTAACATTGCAATAGTTGTTAAGTGGGGGTACTATAAACAATTTAACAAAAGTTATAGTGGCAAATGTGCTACAATTTGGGGGGCTTTCTAAAACTGACCTAACTTCCAAGCTGATCAATTTTGGTGCAAACATGGTTTCAAATTTCAAGGTGCTAAAACATGTGTTATAACCCAACTCTAAAAAAACATGATGCCTTCATGCTTGGGGTGCATTATGTTGCCCATTGTATAGATCTTATAGTCTAAACTATTTCCAAATCACTTTGTTCCAATCTATGTACACATACTACAATACTTATCCCAAGCAGTAATTGGATAGATACAAGTCAAAGGTGAATTTCCAGAACGCAAAGCATTGAAGATTCTTCGCAATGTGAAGATGCACTAGATCTCCATGTTTTCTCTTGCCAAATAATCTTGACAAATTACAAAAGTTTAGTGGTACAAATGTTTGAAAAACTTGTTGCCCATGATTCTACCATGGCAAACTTGGAACTATTATGCAATATTGAAGTTTTTCTAGGCTTGACTTGCATCATTTCCATGCTTGAATGTGTCCAAAATCTATCCAAGTTTGCTCAAACCCGTGATGTTTTTATTTATGACTTTGTTGTTGTTTTGAAGAGTTGTGTAGGAAATTTATATTGCATGTATTGAAGTGAATAAACTAGGTATGGATTGAAAGATTTCAATCAATTCTTAAACACAATAGAACATTGTAATGATGTTTTACATCATGGGAGGGTTATTGAACCCACATATGGGATTGAGTATGTTGTTTTCTATTGTTTTGGACATCGCACTTATATGCAATATAAACACTACACACTAACAAGGGCTTTGAATTGGGTTTCAAAAGTTGATTAACTTGTGGTTGTGGAAGAAGTGAAGAAATAATGCAATAGTGTTGCCCAAGGGCTAATTGAGGAGTTGGATCAAATGTTCCTGTCATAAGAAATCATGAATGCCATTGGCATTATCTACCCCTAATTATGGTTGTAACCAAAAGTGGAACATGATTTTTTTGTTTAACTCAACATTTTCAAGTCCCATTACTTCCATGGGAAGCACATAAGGATCAATTGTGTTTTCATTATTCCGCTTTTTGATGAGACTTTGCTAAATAAACAAACATTTTTTTCTAAAATCACCATGATGTTGAATGTGATTACAACTATGAAGCCACCAACAAATTATAATATGTGCTCACGGATGTGGGCATTGATAGCCAACAACCAAATTATCTTTCATAAGCTTTTAGAATGGCTAAAGCTTATTGGATTTGTCTGTATGGCCATGGTTTTGGGGAGTGTTGAAGATGAATGATGTTTTTTTACTTTGTCATTCATAAAGAACAAATTAAGGAATTGACTCATAACACATTTGGATTTGATTGTGCACATGTATGCATAAATTTTTTATAGTTTAAAAAACTTCCCATTTGTTATAGTAATCATAACATGGAATCAGAAGAAAGTTCAAAAGGCAGTAGAAAGGTAACTCTATTTGGGAACACAAACCCAATTTTTTAAACCCTCCCTACATTTTGTCATTTTTGTGATTTTTTTGTTGGATTATAATGTGTCAAATGAATTTTCCATTGCATATATTTTCCATCCATCTCGTTATTTGTGATGATAATGTATGCATTTTCCACTTTTTGATATGCACTAATTGGTAACTATGTTTTTGCAAGCCTATTTTTAGTTGCAATGGGCAAGGTCCATTTGGATTGGGGTTCAATTCCCAAAGGGAATATTTATGTAGCCACAATTTTTACTAATTTTTATATGTGGATGCCTCATTTTCAACTTTGTTTTGCATTTGGTCTTTAGTCTTTTACATTGTATTGCCATTTGTTCACCTCTAAATTCCACATTAGAACAAAGCATGTAGCCAAAAAACTTTTACCATACATTACATATAGTAACCTAGTTTTTCCAAAAATAATGGTGGAATAAAATTATTTTTGAACCCAAAATAAAAAAGGATGCCACTTGTTAACCAAATATTAGCAAGGCATAACCACCTAGGCTACTTCAAATATTCTTTAAAAAAACGTTGGATAAGCTTGAAAAATAAAAGAAGCATGTGTGAACGAGCCTTCCTTGATGTTAAATATGGAATGATTTTTTTTATTATGGTACGTTTTTTATTTTATTTCATTATTACAAAAGTGGGGTGTAATTTACTAGCCTAAATCACTATGGGACCTTAAAAGTGAAATAACTTCATTGCATTTTACTAATTTCACCTTCGTGAAAGTTATTTCACTATAATATCATTATGTAGACATCATGTTTCATTATTAGTTAACATAATTCACTATTATAGTTTATTATAATGAATAGGTTTATTTATATGTTTTTAAAATATTCTATCTATGTTATTTTATGATGTACCCTATATTATTTTAAGCTATTTTAATTATTTTAACTTATATTTTATGTTATTATAATTTATTTTTCTAATTATAGTAATTTAAAATAATCTAAAATAAAATATAATGACCTAAGGTAAAAATAACTTAGAATAGAAAATAATAACCTATGAAAAATAATTTGAAATACAATATAATAATTACCAATAGCCTATGATGTTATAATATAAAATATTCAACAATAATTTATAATATAATAATCACCAATAGTTATAATATAACATATAAAACCAACAATAACTTATAATACAATAACCATTAATAACCATTTATAAAATAACCATCAATAACCACTAATAAAATAACCACCAATGGTTTACAATGAAATAACCACCAATAGCCATTAATAAAATAACATCCAATAGCCACTAATAGCCATTAATAAAATAGCCATTAATAACCATTAATATAATAACATTAATAATCACAAATATCCATCAATGTAATATTCAACAATAAAAATTAATATAATATTCATGACCACCAACATCCACAATATATTAACCACCAATAGCCATTAGTAAAATAATCACCAATACTCATTAATAGAATAACAACCGATAGCCACCAATAGAATAACTACTAATATCCATCAATAGAATAGCCACCAGTAGCCACTAATAGAATAGCCACCAGTAGCCACTAATAGAATAGCCACCAGTAGCCACTAATAGAATAGCCACCAGTAGCCATTAATAGAATAGCCACCAATAGCCACTAATAGAATAGCCACCAATTGCCACTAATAAAATAGCCACCAATTGCCACTAATAGAATAGCCACCAATAGCCATTAATAGAATAGCCACCAATAGCTATTAATAAAATAACCACCAATTGCCACTAATAGAATAGCCACCAATTGCCACTAATAGAATAGCCACCAATTGCCATTAATAGAATAGCCACCAATTGCCACTAATAGAATAGCCACCAATTGCCACTAATAGAATAGCCACCAATTGCCACTAATAGAATAACCACCAATTGCCACTAATAGAATAGCCACCAATAAATATTAATAAAATAACCATTAATAGGCATTAATAACCACCAATAAAATAGGTACCAATAACCATTATAACCACCAATAACCCTAATAAAAGAACAACCAATAACCATATATTAGAATTGCTTAAAATTGCTAAAAATAAGCTAGGGTGAAATCATTTAAAATAAACAAAAGTAACTTAAGGTGAAATAACTTATAATAACCTAAAGTAGCCTAGGGTGAAATAGCCAAAAATAACCAAAAGTAATTTAGAATAATCATAAATAGTCGTAAATTATGTAGGGTGAAATAATTTAAATTAATGAAAAATAATCATATATTAATTGAAAGTAACTTAACATAGGTAATATTATTATATTAAAAAAATTCATTTATTAAAAAAAAAATTCAAAAGAATGGTCATTGAAATGTGTTATTGAATAATGATATTCAACTTTTTTTTTGTTCAAATTATTTTAAACTTTCAAAAGGAAATAAATATAATTATGTACATTATTGAATTTTAAAAAAAAGTAAATTCAAATCATTTCATTTGAACAAAATTTCAATAAGATATGAATTTCAAAGTTTATGTTTTTGTAATGTTTAAAATGAAGCATTTAATAAATAGAATGTAGTGCACCACATTATTATAACAAATGAGGTGGTTTGATGGTAAGGGTGTTTGCCCTCAATTCCAAAGGTCAAGGGATCAAAACTTATGGATGGTGTTGTGTGTGGTCAACAATGGTATGTTAATAGAATTTTTTTTTTTCGAATTCTTATAATAGGTGCCTAAGTTGATTACGTAGCCTACCTATTTACCTAAGCTAGGTTTTAAACCTAGATTAAGTAGTGACACATGTCAATAAATTATAGGTTTAAAAAATCATGAAATTATCAATAATATTATATATTAAATAATTAAATTTTAATTGATTTCCATGCTGGTTAATTAATTAATTAGCAAGTGAATGGTTTGGTAAATTTGTATTTCACTTGAGAATAACCTTGTTTCATTAGGTACTAGTGAAACAATTCATTGTCCATAGCAACTAATCCTCGTCAATTGGTCCCCGTTCACTGGGGGGTTAAACAATTTCACTAGGTAAAAATGTCCAAATTCACTCAAAATGTAGTGAAACCCAGAGTGAATTACGACACATTTTGTAGTAGTGTTTGTAAAGGTTTGCATATGAATGTTGAAAGGTCCTTTCAATTGATGAAAACATCAGTTGCATGTTGGGATGTGTTTTCAAATCCAAAGAAAAAAAAGTTTGGATTGTTTTACAAATGGAAGTAATGTTTTTGGGTTATTAAAGAAAGAGATTTTACATTCAATGATATTGAACTTTGATAAAATTGTTTTCATCCAAGTGCAATGATATTTTAATTTTTTTGAATATATCATGTTTGGTGATTTTTTTTCCTTGAAAATTTTTGTTGGGTGAAAAAAAAGACATGATGGAAATGAAAATTCATTGGAAATGGTTAGATAATTATTCTTTATGAATATAATTTGTGTTCAAATTCCAAGTGCAAAATTGTACCAAGCCTTTTTTCCACAAATCAAAAGGTTGACAATTTGCCAAATTTGCAACGAGTTGTGATTTGACATGAAAAGTAAAAAGGACACACATAAATGAAAATCATTTAAACATATGAATGGAAAATGTTAAAAACCCTCATTGAACTTTACATGGGGGTGTTAAAAAAGGCTTACAACATGTTGAGTAATTTAATCCTATGGTTTGACTAATAACCCAAAAAATGAAAAATAAATACAAAATAAAATGTAATCATTTCAATTAACCAAAAATAGGTTAATGGTAATGATTAATCCTACTTCCTTAAGTGGTGGCTTTAAATTTTACAAACAACTGTAAAACATATCAAAAAAAAATTCACTATGAGAAAAAGGTGTTTATGCAATTAGCCCTGTAACTCAATTTTTGAGTTGTAGAAGACTTTGCAATTCACTATATTTATATGTCATGAGTGCTAATAGACAAGTTACATGAATTGCATAATTGTAACTCACCATATAAATGATGCAAATCATTGCAATTCAATCAAAATAATTCATTTTCAACTATTATGCAATTGCATTATAACTACACCCATGATGTCATGTTGATGTCATTAATTGTCATTTATTTATTAAAATCCAACATGTGGCATTATGAAAAAAATTGGACATAATTTTTTTTCGAAATATTAATTTCCATCATCCATTACAATTATTAATGATGGTGCGAGATTATGACACATGACATAATAAAAAATTACCACATGGCATATTGATTATATTTTGGAAATATATATATATATTATTTTTAATAGCTAGCTAGGTCATACATAACTGTAGGTAGGTAGGTTGGTAGGTCTTAAGACCTACATACTTATGTATTTACCTAGGACCTACTTATTAGGTAGGTAAGTAAATAAGAAAGCACAAGATTAAGTGCATTAAAGAATAGCCATGAAATTTTTTTAATTTTATGTTTCACCTTTCGGTTAAGTTTTTTTTAAGTTCATCCCAAAATGACACATGTATTTTAATGTGAGAACATAAAAGAACAAGCCTTTTTTTAATAGTTTGTAACATGGGATTTGAAGACAAAGCATATGGGTTAAATCTTTTAGTTGTTCATTAGTTGCAAATTGAATTATAACTATAACATTTAAGTGCTCAAGGCAAGCTAGATCCAAGGGGAGGGTTCAAGTATTTTTGTTGTCTAGACAAAACTTGAAACCCTCCTATTAACGCATCTAGTGCACCAAAAATCGTCAAAAATGGAATAGAATTGAAAAAGTTGTAGCCCTTCAAAGTAAAGGGAATCAATGACTCAAAAAAACAAACCACCAAATGTTACAAAAGGCCGGTTCCCAAACACTAAATTTTTTTTTGGTATGTTGCTCTATTGCTATTAAAGTTCAAATATGACTTGTAGAACTTCAAGTGGCATTCATATAACACTTTAAATCATTTAAAATGAATAAGAACTAATAAAATTACGAGGGTTTGAAAGTAGGAAGGGTCCAAAGATATATATATATATATATATAGATGTTTTGTAAGTTGGAAGGTTTATTTCTCCTTTTGTTATTTTTCATTATTCATTTTCCTTTGCACTTCGAAAATGATTTCTAAAACTTGAGGTAACACTCCCATAACATTTTAAATCACTCAAAATGAAACACATATGATGAACATATAAATAACTAATGAATATGTATCCTTATTAAGTTATAAATAGTTGTATTATAGTCATAACATAGTTGAACACTAATGTTTTAGTAATGGTGCACTAGTGGCCATACTAATTGTATCAATGGGAATTATAATAAAGAACTAATTGTAAATGTATCTCATAATGAGTGGTGAAAATGTGTGCACATGGCATGATCACATGTATGTGCATTGTACACTAATTGCAACATAGTTGTTACTTTAGTGACGCATTTATAATAATTTTCAAGTAGTTGCCACATGTAATTATAATACAACTTTTGAATAAGTCAAACATGGTTGACTACATATGTATGTATAAGGTGTATAAGTTATTGTATAGAGACCCATTTTCAATTGACTTAAAACTATAATACAACTAACCGAATTTCTAACGTTGCAATTTATTTATTAATGCATTATATTTCTAAGGGGATAGTTGCACACTAGTTGCAATACCCAAGGGATAGTTGCATAATAGTTTTATATGAGTTTTTTCTGAGTTTTAATTGCAGGGTAACGTGGTTTTGATAGACAAAATTTCTCATAGTGTTTGTTTTATGTACAATAGAAAAAACATGAATCATGTAGTTTTGTTCCAAACCATGCAAGGCACAAAATGACAAGCCTTGTGAAATTTGGTGGGGGAGCAAAATATCCTACCATATTAACCACCAAGAAAATAAAACAAAAGATGAAGAAGTGTGAAATGAAAATTTAATATGAATCATTGAAACGTTGTTTAAGACAAGTTAACATCATAACAATCTCATAATCTTTTTTATTGCATTCGGAGGGCACCTTCTAAAATAGAGTATCCTAGGTGGGGTAGTTTTGTGTAAGATCATGGGTTAGAAGGGATTATAGTGTAAAAACATCAATCGAATGGAAGATAATTACAACTATTTTGTTTACATTAAGGGAATCATTATTGTTAAGGCATTTTGCCTTGGACATTGGGCTCCACCCTTGGATCTTAGAAGAAAATGCCTTGACAAGAGTGCCACCCCCTATACATTATAAATAAGTGATGATTTCTTGTTGATGCTTTTGAATTTTGTTTCAACACAAATGGACAAAATCCATTGTAAAGAAAAAATGAACACACACCAATTAAGGAAAACCTAATCCCAACAAAAAAACACACCACATTATTAATAGAAATTACATTTCTTTAAGAATGTGATAAGATCGGTTAACTTTCTTTTAATCTCTACCATATAGAACATGGTGGGGGCATTAAGTTTTGTCAAAATCTTTTAAAAGCTCACATTTAGTAAAAAGCATTTCCTCATTTTCTCTTATAATTCTTGACCATTTTCATATGCCACCTTCTTATATGCATTTGGGTGTCTTCCAAGTTAAAATGTTCCATTCAACTTTTTAAAATACTTTTTAATGAACTTAAAAAATTATGTTAAAATTTGGGCATACAATTGAATTTACATGGTGATTTTTTTAATAGCATAACTATAATAAATAATGTTAATTCAATAAGTTCCAACCAAAAAAATCATGTAAATTGTGAAAATGGGGTCCTTATGTAATCTTTTTTTCATTGTGACAAAAGTCCTTTTACCTACAAAGGACTTTGTAATTATCCATTTTTGACATCTAAGAATATAAAATTTATCAATTATTAATTATTAATATATACTTAATTGATTTAATAAATTTTTTGTAATGTTTTGATAGTTGATCAATAATTGAAAGTTCTTTTGGTTTTTATGTGCAATAAAACCACATTTGTGACATTAGGTGAGTGGTATTCCTTTGCCCAAAAACACCAATCTTGCAAGCCTCATATTTGCCCAGCTATACTTATTATAGGTTAAAATTTTAATCTCAATCCATATGAACAAAAATTTGACACCATAATATAAAGTCTAAATTGATTTAAATTGTTGAATTGTTTAGGGCAACTTTTTGTTAAATAGGCAATATTTCATTTGTAGCCCCTTTCATTGTCTCTCCATGTAGTGGGATGCCTCAACCAATACATACAAGTTAGTGACCATGTTCAAACTTTGTTCATTTTTTCACATTCCCAAAACTTGTCCATGATAGTTTTTGAAATGTTTAAGTTGCATGAAATGTAATTTATGTTGACCTTTGAATTTGCTTTTGTTGTTCACATGTTGATCATTTTGTGCCACAAGGATTAAATGAATTTTAATTCCTTTTTTGCCCTTGTTTCAAACCAAATGTCTTGCCATTGTGATGTGGAATGATGATCAAATTTTTTTAGGCATGGTGTGGAAAGGGAAGGAAACTTTTATTATCTCCTTTGAAAAAAAGTCATAAACTAGGATGGTTATTTAACATTAATTTTTAGAAGATTATTGAAGGTGACAAGGTTTTGGATTAATGAAAACTACCTAAAATAGACATGCTTTGTGGTTTTGTATTAATGTGTCGGTTTTCAATAAAGAAAAAGAGAACAAGATGTTGTTTCAAGGTTGGGATTTGTTGTTTTGCTCTTGATGAATATGGTGATGGTGGTGAGGAGGTTCCTAGTTATGTGATATTGGAATTTTGTCTTTTATGTTGTTATGGAATAATTCAAGTAATGATGTTCAAATTTTTCTATGATTTGTTTTTCATTGTTTTGAGGAAGTGATATATGTTTTTGTTAGAGATTTGGATTTATGATGGAGATGTAAGGTAATTGTGAAGCTGTCTTTTTTTGTTGGGTTTTTCATTATGATTTTATTTTTGGAAACAACATGTAAAGCATGCAAGTTGGAAGTGGAATTAAAAATTCGTTTGAAGTTGGTGATGTCTACCACAAATTCTTTGAGAAACACCGAGAAGTTATTTGTGTCCAAGAGAGTTTCAGGTTTTGGGGATTGGTGTGTTTGTTTTGTGTGTGTGTATGTTCATTCTAACTAGTTTGCCTTGGTGGATATTAATTCCTTTTTTTTTTCAATGTAAAAAAGTAATTTATCACAATATTGCCATATGTAAATAGTTAGGTATGTTGTAATGTTCTTTAATAAAAGAATGAATAAGCGAATGTGATTACAATTCCTAGGTCCTAAAACTATCTACATCTTGTACTTGCCAATTTTTTTGAACAAATGAATGTTTAGGTGTGAAGAATGTTACAATGAACAAGGAAAACAAAAATGCATAGTAAAATAAAAATAAAGATTATCATAGCAATATAATATCTTATTTTTATCTTGACACTTAGTTCACAAATGAAATATTAATAATAATGATATAACATTATTACCTTTAGCTATTATTGCATATAGTAATTAGGTAAACTAAGTTAGTATAAAATATGTATTACGAAATAGTTGTAAATAGGTTGTGACTAAATTGGTCACATTTGCAACTAAATTTTTAATTACTTTATTTTATCTTCCATCCTTTTAATGTGGAGTATATAATTAGGTGCATTAATTATATTCAAAATGCAAGTGTCATTCAAGGGATGAATTAACAAAAGAGGCTCAACCTTAAAGGTTAAACTAAGAATAAAATAAGATTATTTTAAACCTACTAAAATAGCCAAGGCCTACCTATTTATCTCCCTACACCTAATATCCTTGCTTATTTACATAAATGTCATGTGGTTTAGATGTGTCACATGTCACCAAATAATTGACTTTAGAAATGAACACAATTAATATGCCATGCAATAAATTTTAATTTGCCACATTTCATGATCTAAAACCATCTGAAATGGATGATATGATTTTTTAAAAATTTAAATAAGATATTTAAAAAATATTATCACATGTTAACACATCATTTATTGTTAATGTTGACCAAATCAATCATAAATTAGTTATAAACAACAATATGTATACATTTAGTTAAAATATGAATATATATTTTGTTAAAATTGATTTTTCATCCAAAGATCATGTCATTTGCGACTATAGTTGCATGCGAGTTGTCCAACATGACTAGTAGAATTTTAGTTGCATATGTTGTTTACTATAAAAATTAATCATAAAGACTAGTCACAAAATCCCACTTTTTTTGTATTGCAAGAAATCAATTTATTAACATTCTTTTCAACATTCTCATAACACCACTTGCACTTTTCAACCTAACTTTTTCAACCATTAATGAAAATTAATAATTAATTATATAATTTAATTTACTTATCAACTTTTTAGAAAATCAGCTTTCCTCCTTAAAATTCTTGACCCTATATTCAAATTTATTTTCATGGTTTCAATTTCAAATTTAGCAAAGACTAATTCCATAGTTCAATTTTTGTGCTATTTCTAACAAAAGAGTGTCAACTCAAGTTTGCATCCCAAGAAATTGGACCTAAACCTTTAGATTTAACCTTACAAATTGAATACCTTCAAAACATTAACCATTAAAACATCCTCTTGTGCCATGTGTTGTATCTTTATATTTTGAAAGTTGAATTTTACATAGTTACAATGCCAATGGATATTCTTGATTGTTGAGTTCCTATTGCTGGTTCTCACTAACATATGAGGTGCATACCAAACTTCAATTTATCTTGACTTGTTATGAGTCAAGTTGATTGGGCCTTCATAGAAGAAATTGTGAAACCTTGGACATCCCCCCCAAATAAAAGTTTGCATTCCCAAAAAACAATTACAGAAATATGGATGCTTCCCTTTGGTCCACCTAAATAAGTTATGAGAGTCAACTTTGTGATACAAATTGTGGAGCTATTAGGAACATATTGGGGAAGGCATTGAAACTTGGGGAGCATGTTCGGAATACATTTTAGAGCATCAAAATCCCAAAAATCGAAATCCTAACCCCATTCCCACCATCACACAAAACCATATATTGTGACCAAGTATAACATTTTGGACTAGAGTGAATCTGACACTAGTTGCCATTTGTTAGTGGAGGTAGGCATGAGGCCTCAAAACTCAATCTGAATTTTCAGGGCGCCACGTGGCATCATTTTTAACACCTGCAAAGTAAAGATTTTTTTTCAGAGTCCATAATTATATGCAAGCTCGATAGCAGTAGTTACCATGTTTCTTGACATCAGGTTTCATCTTCAGAAGTAGCCAGAAATATAGAAGGCTAATGTTTTTACTATCATTTTTTTGATTGCCAGATTTGGCTCACTTGTCTTATGGATGATGGCCATTTCAGCTACATCACAAAATTGAAAAAAAAGGAACTTCATAACCACACTAAATCTAGGAACTACAGTATCATGTAATGTTTCCTCCT
>Ga0209208_10004436_pt1 | contig 19874 bp, 15 predicted proteins | sample S1TSphfallax_3_FD_187694 | JGI IMG/M metagenome (GOLD analysis project Ga0209208, IMG submission 187694) | Host-associated microbial communities from peat moss isolated from Minnesota, USA - S1T2_Fd - Sphagnum fallax MG (SPAdes) (version 2) | ecosystem: Host-associated > Plants > Peat moss >...
TGGTAGACCAGAACAATGGGATTGTAGGTTCCACGACGGGTTCCAATTACTACGTGCGCATTCTTAGTACCATCAACCGGGAGCTTCTGAAGCCGTCCTCCTCCGTTGCCCTTCACCGCCACTCCAATGCCTTGGTGGATGTCCTCCCTCCTGAAGCTGACTCTAGCATCTCCCTTCTCACTCAGTCGGAGAAGCCTGATGTGTCCTACAATGTAATTTTTTCCCTCTCTCTTCGTATTCGCTTTGTCATACTTTGTCTTTGAAACCCTACACATCATCTACACATCTTTGCTTCTTGGACAATCCGGGATGTGTGAAGTATGAGTCTGATGTCTTGAATTTCTGCTCATTTTCCATTGGTGCTATGACTGATCTCTGGGGCATTACATAAGCTAGATCACTGGCCAGTCTCCCCAGGAGTTGTATTCCCTCTACTAGCCATCATCACTTAGTCAGCCTGTTGCTGTCTATGAGAGAATAGGAGAAACAAACCACTGTGGATGTTGATCTCTAGGGTTTCTTTTTGCAAACTGACACGGTTTCGCCTGTGACGGAGCAGGATATTGGTGGATATGATACTCAAAAGCAAGAAATTCGAGAGGCAGTGGAGTTGCCTTTGACACACCATGAACTCTATAAGCAGATTGGTATTGATCCACCACGAGGCGTGTTGTTGTACGGACCCCCAGGGACCGGCAAGACAATGCTTGCAAAGGCTGTTGCACATCACACAACAGCAGCTTTCATTCGTGTTGTTGGTTCTGAGTTTGTGCAGAAGTATCTTGGGGAGGTTTGTGTCCTCTGACATTTGACAATGTGCCAATTTGGGTCTTTTCATGCTTGAGGATTGTATTCGTCTGTTTTCATTTTTTCTCTTGCTCAAATGGAGTGTCTCAGTACTCTTGATTCACTGGTCTGCTATTGGTTGGATGCTACCAGAATGTGACTTTAGAAGGCAATAATGGCTGGTGGAAATGGATTGCAGGGCCCACGTATGGTGCGTGATGTGTTCCGGCTTGCCAAGGAGAATGCCCCAGCTATTATATTTATTGATGAGATTGATGCCATTGCAACAGCTCGTTTTGATGCCCAAACTGGAGCAGATCGGGAGGTTCAGCGTATTCTCATGGAGCTTTTGAACCAGGTGATTGATCCTCTCTCAATCTAGGTGTTGCAACCTTTTACATCAGATGTTGAATCCAAACCTTTAGATGGTGAATACTGGACCCTTGAGAAGTGGCTTGCAGTGGACCTACAGATCTCTGCAGCCAGTTTCTATGGAAACAAGAAGAGTTTGGTAAAGGTGCAGTGCCAGCCAAGGGGCTTAGGCTCCCAAAGTTGGGAAGAAGCTACCCATGGTCCCACAGGCCTATGCACATGTAGTGTCCCATTCAAAAAAGATGATGGTAAAAGCAGGTCAAATGCTAGGTTGCAACTGTGCATAGAGTTACTTTTCCATTTTCTGGTATCCAAGGTTGGGTGGAGACATCAGATTACAGCTCTAAGGTACTTGTCTATGCTGAATGCTTTTGTTGAGTCTTCAACTGGCCTGACGGGTAGGGTTATGTTCTCAAAACTTAGTCCATTTGCCTGACTCAAATCTTTTTGTACAATCTCATTGGTGCAGATGGATGGTTTCGATCAAACAGTGAATGTGAAGGTTATCATGGCCACCAATCGTGCTGATACCCTTGACCCAGCATTGCTTCGTCCTGGACGCTTGGACCGGAAGATTGAGTTTCCCCTCCCTGACAGGAGACAAAAACGCCTTGTGTTCCAGGTCTTGATCTTAACTTTTTTGCCTCTCTCAGCTCTTACCTTGCCTAGCTATGAGTAGTTTTTGTGTAGTTAGAACACCCATGGAAGGAAAATGAAAAAATTGGTTAGGCAAGTGGTGATCTCAGACAGGACCAAGAAACAAAGAGGAAACCGGTAAGTGTTGTTTCCATCAGCAAATTGATGATTGACCTTGTTGGAAGATTCTCAACTGTTTATGAGGATTCCAATATGCAATATGCTTGATCTAATGGGACTGGAAGATTGTGAATACAGGTTTGCACAGCAAAAATGAACTTGAGTGATGAGGTAGATTTGGAGGACTATGTTTCCAGGCCTGACAAAATCAGTGCTGCTGAGGTGAGTGCTTATCTATAGGTGTTTCATTTCATGTGCCACTGTAGTTTGCACATTGCTTATATGTTGTTTCAAGGCTTGACATTGTGAGGCCAGTGCTTTTCACTTAGTCATCTCCCTGTATTTGTTCCTTTAAGTTTGATACCATTTAAGTAGAATCATGAGGGAGGGAGAGAGAGAGAGGTTATGTGGTACTTACTAACAGAGTTCTGTCTGCATGGACATTGGCTGCAGATTGCAGCAATCTGTCAGGAGGCTGGGATGCAGGCAGTGCGAAAGAACCGCTATGTCATTCTACCTAAAGACTTTGAGAAGGGCTACCGATCTAATGTCAAAAAATCAGACACTGACTTTGAGTTCTATCGGTAGATTTTTTCCTTTTGTGTATATAGGTCATGAGCCAGTCTGCATGTGCCCATTCCTATGTTTCTTTTCACGGCATATCCCACATGAACTGCTTGTGAAAGATTGAATTCTCTCTGCTTTTTATGATCCATCTGTATGACTTATCACATTTCTGCAATAGTTGAGTTAGTTTATTTTGCAATGAGGTCCAGGTTACAGGTATGGTGGGATGCAATTGAAATAGAAAACCATCAAATAGACAATATTCATGTTCAAATCTTGGAATCACTCAAAAGACCTTTTTCTAGCTCTTAGCAGCCAACAGCTTTTGTAAGCCATGCCCACTTTTTTTCTAGTGCTGTTCATAGATTCTGATATGGTCAGAAATTTAGATGGAAAGAAGGAATGTCCTAATCTGAACTAATTTCTGTACAATGCAAGGTTCAATGTTGTGGGTGCCTTGTAACTTGGTGGGATCTGCTATTCGACTCAGTAGCAATGAGCATAAATGGGATTCCATTTTGCACCAATCATAAACCCTAAACCCTAATGTATATGAACTTTTCTGACATTTTAGTCACCAAAGTTCACAGAAGAAATTGATCTTTTTTCGTGAAGATATTTCAAAGTCTCAATTTTTTTGGATAAGATCCATCATGTGTCAGTACTGTGCACACCATCAAGAGGATGTCACAGGAGTCAGGAAACAGCAAGTTCTAGTGAACAGTGAAGCACCTTGAGCTCATTCCCCTGTTGGAAAATTTTGATCAATGAAGGAAGGAGATCAAGGAATATTGGTGAATTTTGATCAAGGAATGAATAAACATGTTTTACAAGTCTCTGAGAATTAGGGTTCCAATTGAAATTTAGGATTCTAGAAATCATGAAATCTAGAACCAACTTGAGAAGACAGAGAGAAATCCTACCTTCTGAAAAATGGATAGATTTGGATAAAATTTTGGAACCTAGAAGAAAAACCAAACTTTTAACTTTTCAGTTCAGAGGAAGTCCAGAATTCTAGTCACTGCGAAATGGTATTCTGGAAACTTGAACTCAGAGGCCTTCATTTATTCTTGGGATAGAGTATTATTTACGATGTGGTTAGCAGCAACCTTTGAAAAATCAGGGTTTTGAACGATGGTTCTAGAATCTAGAGTGGGCGCTGGTTCGCCCAAGGCTCTCAACTGTTAAGGGGGAGGGGGACACAAGAGGAGAGTAAAAAACAAAACGAATTCGCGCTAGAAGGAGGGTTTGAACCTCCGACCTTGTGGTTAACAGCCACACGCTCTAACCAACTGAGCTATTCCAGCAAGCCACTAGAGCCAATTTCCTTGACCACATCTTTCCTCTGAATTATTTATACCCTCTTGTCACAATTCTGTTACTATAAGTCAGGGGGTGCCAGGCCCCAGGGACCAAATACAGTGGCTACAGAGCCCCTTGTAGTGGTAGACTTAGGTTTTATAGGTCACCCCCTGGGCCCTCCTTAGATGGAGAAAAAAAAAACCTTCCTTGTGGTTGAGTTGGGCTTTTCACACTGAGGGACCCTAGCATCATTGTTCTTCTCCATGACTTGGATGAAAGTTTGTGATATGTATTTGTGATGTATGTTCATTATAGATGATATATATATATATAAGTATGAGCTCTATATATGTATATATGCTACAAAAGCCAAGAAATTTAGGGTTTTACCTTGGTAACCTATTCTATAAACCCTCCTTCCCGCATCACCCCAACTATTTAACTATTTAAATAAATGAATATCATAGGTAAGTAGATAGGGAAACCTAAATGGTGACTATTTAAGTAGGAAGGTAGGTAAGTAAGTATGTAAGGCACTTATTGACTACTAAGTATGTAGATACATGTGAATGGTTAATATATAGTTAACCACTATGACTAACCATTATGGTTATCTTATATGACAAGAATATACAAAAACAAATGTTTCTTGTCCACACTCCATCCATTTTGCATGGTGTGCTTGTGACTATTGATTCATTCTAGCCTCATAAAGTGCCAAGAGATTGGATCAAGATGGACACCTTGTTTAACTAGGCTTTAAAATATTGCAATCTTGGACCAATATATAAAATGCAAACCAACAACCAAAACTTTGGAAAAGTCTAAGCATGAATTCCATTCTATGTACACTATTACAAATTAAGTACAACATCAATTAGCTAAAAAAATTTAAAAACTTGAATGTCATCCAAAAGAACATTTGGGAAGTTGAATGGACTATGTAATCAAAAGACCATCCATGTTACAAGACATGACTAATTGTAGGGGAGCACCAAGTTTATGAATTATGAAACACATAACAAGGTGAGGTATAAAGTTTAATCAACCAACTATTAGGAACGTGCATGAAGGCACAAAAATGTCATAATGCAACAAAAATATGTAATATAACTAAGGACAAGGACTTCTTAGTTATATAAATGATACATGTAATAGAGAATTGACAAAGTAATTATGTATTGGCACGCTTGTTTTCACCCCTACCCCTTGTTTCAACCTCAAACCTTGCTATTCAAAAAATGAAACAAATTATTATATTGAGGTTGAATCTTAGTACCATATTATTTAATATATGATATTTGAAATAATTATGGCAATAGTAGATACAATAGCAGTGAAGGTGTTGAAGGGAAAAAAAACAAGATGAAATTCAAAAGAAAGTAATCAAACCTTAAATAGACAACATTTCTTTTCAAACAATTAGTTTTGTGCCTATATTAAACTAAAAATGGGTAGCTACTAAATGTAACCAAATTAGGGTTATTAGGTTCACATTTTCTAGGCCATGGGCCCACTTAAAGAATCAATCGCATTCATTAACCAAAATATCAAACTCCAATTGAAACCACATTCAAACATATATGTGGCATCTATGGAATGAACCCAATTGTTTGCTTACAAAGCAATACAAAGTTATCCATTGCCATGCATTTACCATTGAGCTAAGAAAAGATCACAAAAAATTTATAAGGTGATAAAATTGAAATGATAAATGTGAAATTGTGTGAAGCTTGAATTACAATTTGAATATGTAATTGACACAAAATATGTCACTAAACGACCATCTTGGATGTAATTCATATTATTTTAATGGTTAAATTATTGTCTATTGTTGTGAGTGTCTACAACCATGTGTAACATCAATTGTGAAAATGTTGAAAATGACAATTGTTTGGATTATTTCATTACAAGAAGAAAACATCAATGAAAGCACTAAGGATGATGAAAGTTTCAATTTGCTAAACTACAAATAAAAATATTTTGAATGTGTTAAAGGTGAGGAATCAATTTCACAAATCTACACTCAAGAGAAGTATATCCCATTCACAATTTTGTTTTTTAAATCTCAAAGGATGAATACTCCAAAATTGGGAAACTAGGTATCATTTCATGACAAGTTTTCTTTACAACAATTTTTTTTCTTAAGTTTTTTTGAATGAAGTTTGAATTTAAACCATTGTTTTCTTGTGGAAAAATATGCAAACTTATGTTTGGTTCCCCCATTGTAGATGATGGACAAACCAAAATAGAATGGAATTCTACCAATGTCTGATTTTGGGATGAAAACTTATCTTGATCTATGACTATAAGATTATAGGATGTATAATATGAGTCTCCCCATTTGTCTTAAATTTATGTTGTGTATAGTTTTCAAATGTGGAGTTGTGAATGGCTCACAATTTAAAGAGAACCTTGGAAATGCAATTGAATATCCACTAAGAACCTAAGGTTTATGGTTTGGGGAACTCCAATTCTATTTAATGTGTTAAAAGTGTTGAACCATATTTTGAAATTTGAAATTTTCTCAATGATATGTAGTAGTGGTTAACTTGGCAAGAAATGCATATTGAAATGTAAGTATTTTGAAAAATAGGTAGAAATGATGGATGAATACATTTAAAAAATTATTGTCTATTTATTTAATTTGATTCCCAAATCTAATTAGGGTTCAAACTACAATTTATTTATTTTTGGTGTGATTATGGTGTTTGAAAGGCACCCATGAAATGCTAATCATCCTAATATTCTTATAGCTCTGGGTATTTAAAATTTGATTAGAAGGAGCATGTATTAAATAAATTTCCATGTTACAAGGTTAACTATCATTGATCACCCAATGAACCTTGGGGTGCATCATCAAAATTGGTTACATGAAGACATGGGAGATATTGTTCAAATTATATTTCTATCATATGACTTTAATTTATGGGTGTTCATAACAATGTTGCAGATATCGGCAAAAACCTCATTCATAGCTTGGTGAAGTCAAGGTATGGAAACCTTCCTCAAATTCCCTTTGCAATATCCTTTAACTAAATATAATGTAGTGTTCCTTCAACAAATGAACTAAATAAACCATGTCCATTCCATAATATTACAAGGAACAATATGAAATGTCAAAAAACAGATATACCACTAATAATGAATTAAAGCAATGGCATCCATGGTTAAGCAGTCAAAACACCCAACTCATAATTGGAAAATTCACATGTTCAACTCTTGTCAAATGCATGGGAAATAATGAATCAAATTATGGGTACTAGGTGGTGCTCACCCATAATTCATTAATCAAATCAGTGGAATAACAAGTGTCTTAATAATGATAATAACTGTCATAATTAGTATTTCTAGTTTGTTAAACTTATCAAATTTCTTTTGTTATTCACCTATCATTGCAAACATCACCATTAAAAAAATCATTAAAAAAAACATGGTTTGTTATTAACACATTATAAAGTTGATGATTTCCACCAAGAATTTGATTGCCAAGTTGTGCTAATTCCATACTCATTAGTATTGAAAATCATGTGCCCATTACTCTAGATATTTTCAAGCAAATTAGGATGTGGTTTTAATGTGTAAATGTTACCTTTGCAAGGTCCAAGTTTTAGTTCAAACCAACATAATCATAATATAAATATTTCTTGCAATACAATTTGTTATTCTCATAGCAAACTAGACATCCATGGGAAAAAGAAGTAGGAGTTCTTAATAAATGTGTTAGATCCATATGATCATGCTTGAGAAATAGACTTCCCATTATTTTTCCAATTACAACCCAAACAAAAATGTTTTTGTCATTTATCACATAATTACATAATTTCAAAATAATCATAGTAAAATTTCCAATAATTATAATGCATAAATTGTGTATTATAACTACACATGAACCTTTTGTCACCTACTTGTGTACATTGTTGGAGACTTGGTGGAAGCTTCATGTAGGCATGGAAGTGATTAGGATATAATTTTGGTACAAACACATGTTTTCTTGGTAAGGTTTGGAAGACTCTCAAATTTGCCCATCAAATATTTCCTTTAATGAGTTCTAAAGTTGATATTGTTGGTCAAGTTGCACCTTGTTGCCCTTTTTCTTGAATAACAAATATTTGATTGGAGAAGATTCCACTCCTCTAGGAAATTGTTGTAAACTTGTAGGTGGTTGTGATTGATCTCCACCATTAAAGTTTTTGCTCCAAGTGTTTCATATTTTATTTATTGGGCTATGATCTCTTCCTTCTTAAGGAAATTTTCCTTGTTTCAAGAATTTCAAATTCTTGAGATTGGTAAGAATTAACTTTTTAAAAATTTAACAAATTTGATCTCCATCGTAGTAATTTCATGATCCATCTCTTGCATTAAAGATTGAGCCTCAAATTCCTTTGCAAATTTGAACTCAAGGCCTTCATTAGTTCAACACAACACCTTCATCTCTCCATGTTGTTTGATGATTTGATCTGCAAGCTTTGTCTAAGCCTTTTGACGCTTGGCAAATTGAATTGCAAATTTTTCCCTTCAAATAATTCCACTTACATTTTGGCAATATGTTGCTCTACAATTCTATTTCAAGTTACAGCACTTGGGGGTGTGTTTAATGTTGTTTTCAAATTGACAATATTTGCAACTCTTTTTGTAGATTGATAGTTCATTGCTTGGCCTCTTGTTTAGCTCTAGCTTCTACTTCATGCTTGCTCACCAATGCATCATAGTTATCTACCAACTTAACTATGGTTTGGCTATGTGAGTGGGCTTGCCCTAAGTAATAGGCTTTGCTTATATCATACATCAAGACCTTTAGCATGCATTTGTTATATTCTACTAAGAAATAGAAATTGGCATAGGGCGCTTGCCAAGGTTAAACTTTCCTATTAGCTCTACACTAGTTTTTATTTTTCTCTCTCCAAATCACTTGAATGGCAAGGTTCCTTCACTAAGGGCATCTTCCTTGTAGAAGATTTTAATTTTGGACCTTGCATTGCTACATCAAGAGCCATAGCCTTTATGGTCCCACATAGCCCATACAACATTTTCTTGGGTGCTGTCCATTAGTGGTTAGTAGATCATCACAATGTGAACAATCCTACAATTTGATGTATGCCTAATTTTTATCAATTTGGGTGTGCAATACTTACCTCTTCTCTTTTCTTTTCACCTTGGACCTTGATTCCTCCAATAGTTGTGCATTCAAAGAGAAGTATCTTATCAGATCTTATCATATTTGAATAGACAAGTGAGATAATGTAATTTACCTGTTATCAATCGAGTAGCATGAGAGATTGGATGTGTACATGAGGATTACAAATGCAGTGGATCAAGCTGTTGAAAATAGTTTGAAACTTGATATTGTAGATGAAGAAATCCTGATATGTTAAATAACTGAAAGAGTGAATCATGTAGCAGATGGCCAGAGCATACAGAAATAATGAACAACGGTGAACTCATAGAAGTTTTGACCAAGAGCTTGGAGGAGGCATGTCATGCTTGAGGAGATACAACAAGATACCCCCTGCTACAGCTACGTTCAATGATTCAAACAACCCAGGCATGGGAATTGACACTCTGTTGCATGCCCTTTGAGCAACTTCTGAAAGTCCCTGTCCTTCACTACCAAGTACCAAGCACAATGCGTCTTCTGCCCCAGCAGTTGCAAGACAATTTGGACCTGAAGCCACAGCAGTCATTTCTATTTCTGTTGGATACATAGCAGCTCCTGAACTGGCATTTACAGAATTTATGGCATTGTTGGATGTTGCTGGGAAGGTTACTTGATGTTCTGGTTCAGCTGCATAAAGCTTCATCTGATGAGCATCCACAAATTGTTGCAACAGGTCCCAGTGTCCTGTAGCAATCGATACCCGAAAACAGGCCCCTCTTGATGCCCTGACAGCTTTCTCATTAAAGGGGTCACAGCAGCCTGGCAGCAGAAATACCCCATCCTGGAAACATGAACACACAGAGTATCCTATGTGACAATTTACTTTTTGCAGCCAGGGCTCTTTGTCATGTCATCATGGAGGCAAAGAGAAAGAACCAGAGTAAGATGATACAGACTAACTCTCTGCTTTTGAGGGAATGCCATGCTGACCTTTCTAGTTAAACTGCAAGAGGAGTGACACATGAGGTGAAATCTTTTCAAGATGAAAGGAATGCATACCCAAGAAAAAGCAGCAGCTGTTCGTAAAAGTGTGCCTAGGTTTCCAGGATCCTGTCAATGCCAAAGAAGCACTCACATCAGCACCTACATGATGCAAGACTTAACTGCAATTTCAAGACATTTTGCCATATTTCAGAGTGAGGAGCAGAAAAAAAGTTCAAGAAAACTCTACCCTTCAAAGAGGTGTCATCAAGATAAATCTGAATTAACTTGAAACTTTCTGATGACAATGGACATGCTGTAGCAGTCCAAACTGATGCTTAAACAGAATAGTCTGGGTTGCTCATCCCAACTGCACATGTTATAGTGACTATCACCTTCCTAATTAGACAAACATGTGTGATCCATCTCAAACATTAAGGTCTGGGGCGACAGATTATGCCATTTTCTTGACTGAATTATATTACATAATCTTCCAGTGATGATCATGCACTCCTAAAAGTGACCACCAAAATCTGTCTGTTGAAGATGAATTTTTCTTAAAATTATCGAATCTGCCACCCCAGACCTTAATGTGATGGAATCACCTCACCCTTGCCCATTATATTGGGTGCATGACCTAGCTCGCCCTAACAGGCTTGCCTGGCACCTTACCCACCATAATGGGCAGGCGCTTGACCATTCCATCATAGTACATTGATGTTAGAGAGAGAAACAGTGAGTGCATGCAGGGAGATTCCATTACTGTTACAAAGGCAGCAGGATTGACACACAAGAGCAATAAAGGAGTTTTTACCTGGATACCATCAAGCACCAGCACACGCCGTGGAGATGGACACCAATTGAAAGCTCCACTGGAGGCACTTTGAATTGCCTCAAGATTGCAAAAGGAAGAGGGAAGAGGTAAGACACCAACACATCCAAGCCCTTGTGATGACTCCACACCTGCTACCTTGCACATCACAGCCTCACTTACGCGCAAAATACGGTCTGACCATATGGCCAAATCAGGTGGCTCAGGTGTCCCATCAAGGACCAGCAAAACTTCAAACTGAAGATTCTCTCCTCCTCCACCTTTCTTCAGAGCATACTCACAAATCTCCCTTTGAGAAAATCCAGACAAGAAAAAAAATCCCTTAATCCACAACTGCATTCAAATCCTTTTAGAGCTTCGCAATGTAATTTACAGAGAGAGAATTGCATAGCATATTGAACACTCTGAATTGAGCTCTGTTTAGGGTTCAGGGTTTTCTATTTTCCGTTTTTTTCTTCCTGCTGAAATTTTCACAGAAGAAATAGCTCAGAGAGAACGAAGGCGAATGGTTTTTACCTTAAAGGAACAGAGCCCACGACCACAACAGATCCACAAGCATTCCGGTAGCTGGCGCTCTGCCGCAGCTTCACTAAGTGCTTCACATAAGCATTAGCACCACTGCTGATGATTTCCACATGCCTTGCTAACTGTACCCCTCTGTCTATCCTCCGTATGTGCCCTCTGCTCTCTTGCTCCGAGCTTTTGGAACTGGATTCACGTCCTAGGATTCTTCCTCCTACTCCTCCTCCTCCTGAGGACTTCTTGACTCCTTCCCCTCCTGATTTGCTGCATCGAAACTCGGTACTTGCCACAAGAACTTTTCTTATTGTATAGTGGCTCTTGAGCTTGGCCCTGCGCTCTCCACCACTTCTGTTACGCCCAAACCGTGTTGAAAATTCATCACCAACATGGTGAAGAAGGCTCGGCTTGAATTGCAAAACCTTCCCATACCACAACTCCATCACGTCTCTTATTTACATTGGAGAAGTCCAACTACTGAAAACAACGCGATCCTTGTACATACAGCTTTGCACCACCAGCACCAGCAGCAGAAAGAACTGGCAGCTTGATGCAGAGATCTCGATTCTTCGCTTCCTGCATCAGGCTCCCTAAACCCTAAACCCTAATCCAATGAGTTGTGTGATTTGCGAGCTCTAAACCCTAAACCTCCAATGAACTTCATTAGCCCCACCTCACTTGGAAAGGGTGCATTGTGCATTCCCCCAACTCATACCCTCAACTCCTTAATTGGCATTGCTTCTCCTCAACACAAAAGGTCACAAACTTGAATCCCAAAATGGGTTGTCTCGAAATCATTTATGCTTGATCTTAAACGTGACAAAACTTGTCTAATGAGTGAACATGCTATTGTGCAAAAAAAATTCAATTGATCATTCAAAATGTGCTAACCTTTCCTACTAAAATAATCAACAATTACATCTAATATGACTAACCTCTAAGCCTTGATTAAATGTCATGGAAAAAAAAAATTGGATCTTTTTAGTTCGTTAGCTTCGAAAGAACTTTTGTGGGTTCTTCCAATGGTTTCAAGAATCTCTAAATTCCTTACCATGACCGAAATTTGGAATTTTTCTATGGATCCATGTTAGTTCGGTCAAAGAAATGTGCAAACATTCAAACCTTTCTTGTTTGCAAATCATCAAAGGATTTCCTTAAGATCTTTTCATTTGACATTTGTTCTTTAATGAACATTCTTTCATTCTCCACAACTCTTTTCTCTTTTAACACAACTAGCTTTCCTTTTCAATGCTCCCTTTTTCTAGTCGTTGCTTCCTTCCATGCCAAATCTTGCTCAAGTGTAATCATGTAATGGTTAGAAATTATCATAATATATTTTGACTAGTTTATGAATGGTTCTTTTGTTGAGACTTGGCAAGTTGACGTGAACAAAGCTTTTAGCAAAAAGTGCCTTATGTCACCATCAAGATCCCTTGTAATAGTTTTGCCAACACCCATTTTGATGTGATTGTCAAAACTTCTCATGCTTGCCCCCCAATTTGTGAGCTTTTTAAATTGTCAAAGTAACCCATGGCGATTTGTGAGCTTTTTGGTTTGTCGCACTAACTTGTGATGGTGTTGTTTTGTTCAAGTGCAACACTACTCCTCAATCTCAACATAGAAATGGGAGGTAATGTGTTCAATACTATTGGTGCATTCATCCATAACCTCTTCAACTTGGAAATTGAAAGTTTCACTAGTAAGCTTAGGTGTTTTTATCTCCATGAATTGTTCATTAGGTTGCATTTTGCCTTCCATTGTTAAACAACCATATCCCAATAGTTTTGAAGCCCTTGTAAATGTTCAACAAAGTCAATGCGTTTTTAAGAGTTAAAGACACCCATTGAGTTAGATCTTCTTTTTTAGCCCTTTTACCTTTGTTAACCAAAGTCTAGACATATCTATAAGGTGATTATTGGAAGGTTTGAAACAAATAACATCCAATGGCTATAAAGTGTGGCTTGTGTGTGATGGCAATGTAGTCAAATCAAATCCAACCCTGCCCCCTTCACTTTGTGCACATGTAACATAAAAATTATATCCATTTAAAATAAGTAAGTGGTGGTTAGTTGTAAAGTGATTACTTTCACATGCTTGAACTTGAAATGTGAAATCCACTTGTTAAATAAAATGGTCATCATCCAAGCTTTCGGGTTGCATTACATTGTAATAAAATTCACATATAGATATGAAGTTTTGTGTAAATAGCTTACCTTTGAAAATGTAAAAAATCAGTAGACATTTTTTTGTTGCATTGATGCAAAACAATACATACAACCACTCCCTTTCATTTGGTGTTATGGAATGCATAAACCTAAAATCGGTTTTAATTAAAAGAAGCACCCCACCATTTCTACCAACTTGAACACTAGATTCATTGCAATTCCATATGCATTAGGTCCATAGTTGTGTAAGTTGTATGCTTCTACTAAGTTAGTGTAAAATGAGTACATGTTGGCAGGGCATAAACCTTTTGTATGTCTAACCTCTAGACTTTATGCAACCTTTAATCACAAATGAAGATTGGGTTTCCTAAACCATCTAAACCATCCCCACCCTAGAACCCCATTCTTGAAAAACATTTGTTTTTCTTATGTAATCTTAACAACTTTTTGTTTCAATTGCATGAGTGCAATTGGATGTTCACTTGTTTGCATCATTTTCACATACTACACAAGTGCTTCCTCTTCCCCTTTCTACAATTTTTTTTTCTTGCCCCTTTTTTAGATTATGTAATTCCATACAAGTGATTCTATAGTGATGGGATATGCACACCAAACATTTGGGAAGCAACTTGGATTTTGAAGCCAATTTCAACTACTTGCATCAAACCAAATTCAAATTTGTCTTAGTCCAATTGCCATTCCTTTTTAGATGTGGCCCTTGCTTACATGGTCAATGTGTAGGATGCTCAATGTTTTTTCCACTTTTTGAATCAACTTCCCTCAATCTATCATGTGATTGCCAATAATAATTGATGCCTTTTCAACCACTTGGTTAATTTGATCCCAAACCAACATTCTTGTCATGTTTATGGTTAGCAACCCTCTTTCTTGTGAATCAATCTTGCATGATTGTAATTGAGAAATGTTGGGTTCATTTGAAGGATTGTTACCTCACATCAATGGCTTGGTAGGGTTAATCACAATTTAGGTTGGTTGTATGGGATCTTTGTGCGTTAATTGACCATTTTTAGGGGGTTAGTAGATAATTTCCAACCTATTCTTTACCACCGTATTATTATCTAATTTTTTAATGTATACATATTAAAGCCACCCTATATTAGTTATAAACTATTATTTCAAATTATTACATATCCAATGTTATAATTAAATTGATTATTTGAATAAAATGCGCCATTTAAATTTTTTTAATTAACTTATAATTTTTACCCAACAATCAATATATTACACCCTATATTTTTACTCACATATTTTCTATTATTAGTGTCCCCCTTGGGAGTTTAGTTCGTCCATCGTCTACAATGAAAAACCAAAGAAAATTTTGGGTGTTCTTACACAAGGTGATATTTAAATCAAATATTCAATCAAAACTTTTAAAAGCTCAATAATTTTTGGAAAAAAATCATCACAAAGATAGTTTATCATGAAAAAATATATCATTAGACTTGAATCTACAACCATAAGTTGATACTTCTTCATTTTATTTTGGTTTGACCATCATTTAGAATGGAAAAACCAAAGAATAATTTGTGCATTCTTATGCAAAAAGATAGTAGTTTAAAATCAAAACTCCATCAAAACTTGAAAAAGTTCAAGAAAATAAGAATGTTGCAAAGAAAGCTCATGAAACTTGTAACAAAACCCCACCATTTTCACACTATTGAAAGAGAGAGGTACCCAACTTGAACGAGTTCCAAATGTTCCAGATGTGTCATTAGATGTGGGAAGAAATAGTGCCACAAAGGTCTTATGAGAAAGCACCACACTTGGGACAAAAAAAAGTGGAACATCTTGATTATTTTTTACTATTATCACAAAACACCAAATCTTTTGCTCTTCACATTTTCGTTAGAAACTCCAATTTTTTTGCCCCCCTAATCTTGTGCTTCCCACTCCATGTTTTCTTTGTCCACTTAACTTCTCTTTCAAATATTTCTTCCTTGTTGTTTATTCCAACAAACTATCATAACCCTAACCTTAGGCTCACGACCAAGGCAAGGGCTTGCGAAGGTGTGGGCCAAGAGGGAAGCATGGGAGTCACATTTCATGCTCTTGGGAGTGCAAGAAAGTGTGAGGGAATGAACCCTCACACTCCCAAGTGAGCTCCCACTTTGGGAGTTGGAGTTTTAATGGACTTCCAAATTTTCAGAGAGTAATTGCAGGGGTCAAAACCAATTGAATCGAAGAGTTCTTTATATCATTGGAAAGCTCTTGGAGCGTAGATGTCTAAAATGGGTTCGCATGACCCATTTGGACACTTAACACATAAGTTATAACTAAAAAAAGAGCCGGGAGTCAAATTGGCAGTTTGACTTCCGACCACTAAAAGTCGGGAATCACCCTAATTTCCTTGCGTGCAGGTGAAGTGCGCATACCATTGGAAAGCTTTCAATGAGGGCTACAACCTTGCTTCAGACTTCATTTCAATTGGGGTCTGCACACAAAGTTATGGGCCCCAAAGTCGCGGGAGTTGTAGTTGTGGGAATTTCGGGACTCCCATTTGGGAGTCTCGGGACAAAATGACATTTGGGTGCTGGTCCCATGGTCGGGCACAAAGTATACTATAAGGGGGAAGGTGGTGGCTTCCCTCAACTCCAAGCTGTGGTGAGCCTTGTGAGTTTGAGTTTGCCCATGGTTCATTCTAGCACTAAAAGTGTTCCAATTATGCCATAACCAACTTGTTGTTTGGTTTTGTGCAGGTCTGTGTGAGTGAGTGATTGCTTGTCATTATTCCTAGTCCCATTCCAGAGCTCTAGCACACCCTTCTACCCCCAAAGTGCTACGAGCTAGGAAGCGTGCTTCAACTCCTTGCTTTTTCATTATTCACCTCAGACTCACATTTGAATCTATCAAGGGGCTTGGGAGTGCATCACAAACCTTCTCAAAATGCTTCTACCCATTTTTCTTTGAGTGTCCATTTTGTAACTCCTCCCAAACTCTTGAAACACACCTCTTCCCTTCCTCTCTTTAAAAATAGAATTTGTAAGCTCCTTATGAACTCCTTTCTTTTTACATGTTTTACTAAAAATTTCACCTTAAAATGATCATTGCATTTTTCTTCTATCCACACCTTTTTTTTTATCTTTCACTTCAATCATGTGTAATGGAGGCCCTCCTTTCTTAGTTTTGCGCACATTTTATATGTAGAAGGTGATAATGGCATCACATCGAACACATGTAATCTCTATTTTGAGATGTGCTGTTATAGTAGGTGAAGGTTCTTCTAGGCTAGGTATCCTTTTAAGAGGTCTTCCCCTGTCATTATTTGATATGTTTCTTACGACAAAAACGGGTTCATGAACTTGATGTTCCTCTTGTGGTTTGCACTCTTAAATGGTTCTTATGTCTTCTTGGACATGGGTCCTTCCACTTTGTTCATTATATTCCTTCTTTTTTGGGTGCTTTGGTTTATTTATGATTGGTAGGGTTTCATCACGTATAGTGGTTAAAGGCATATACTAGAGAGATGTACCTAACATGTTGTCACACAACAGCTTTGAAATCAACGCACATGGAGTATGACCACACATCATTGTTTTTTTACAGACTAGTGGGTGCCCGTGACCTTCGGCCACTATAGGTACCTATTGTTGCCATCCTTGTTTCCGTTGTTTAATTCTCTTTTAAAAAATATTTACCCTCTCTTATTTCTATCCGTCGGATTAAAAATTGGACACATCCATATCGATCGATTTTTATTCTTCCGAAAAGATACGTTAAGGAAATTGACCCCACCTTTGCAACCAGGCTCTTTTGAAATTTCTTACTTGGCACGATTCTCTTAGCACCACGGTTCGTAACCATTGGATGTGGTGAAATGTATCAAATCCTTACCATTCGTTTGGAAAGCGGGCTTCCAAGGAGAAACATTGTGGGGTCAAGAGAAAAACAATTTTAACCGTTAGATTGAAATTTGGGCGAATCCGGATAATTGAAATGAAAAGATAGACCCGGTCAGCCTTCTGTGACGGACCCAGCCCGGCACCCCCCACGACGGGCCCGGTCGATGAAAATCTGGGAGTCTGAGAGTGCCGGGCCGAGCCCGGTCGGCCTTCTGTGATGGACCCGAGCTCCGTCACAAACAGATGTCACCACGACCTGCAGGTCGGTTTTGCCATAGAAAATGCAGAGGCCGATTCTACCGGTGAATTAAAATGCAAAATTGTCGTGTCAGACATACGCACGCACAAACAACCTGAATTAATATAATAGATTTGTTTATGGTAGCCAAAGTGGTGACCATCCCTAGCAAGATGTAGAAAAAGTGACTATCATCTTTAGGATGAATCTTTAGCTAAATCTGGCTATGAACCAGAAACAAAGTATAAATCTTTAATCATCCTTCTTTAGTTTTGGCTACACACTGAAAACCAAAAATATACCAGAATGGGGATTTTTATTTGATTTTCTCACTTCTGGTGACTTAGAAGACCAGCTTTTGATTTTTTCCTTCGTACTTTCAGGACTCTCCCTGGCCTGAATTTTGCAGTGAACTTAAGATGCTGAAGTCTGATTTTGCCTTCTTGAGAAATTTTTTGGGGCCTCCTGAAGTGGACACTCAGAGCTCAATGTTGTTGCCTTTGCTGCAAAAAATGTTGGATTGCAACAGCAGAGCACCCTGATTCATTGATTGATTGATGTTCTGTGTATATATACCTATTTGCCCTACTTCTCTGGCCTGCATTGTGATACCCACATGGACCTACTGAAATTTCTAGTTTTCAAGAATGGAGGTGATGGAGGTGGTTAGCCTAAGCTTCTTGAGATGTACTTTCTTTGAGCTTGGCATCTGCACAAATTTCCTATCTTCTGAGTTCTAAAATCAGTTTGATTGTAGTTTGTAATTCATATCTCAACAATGGCTGCGTACCATGCCACTTCCCTTGAATCCTTTCTTCTCTTCACTATCCTTCAGCATGAGAGAGAAACAATTCTGTCCCATCGCAGAAATCATATTGTTTCTTTTGTGAGTTGTATCCAAGACATTTCAATTTGATCAAGAGCTTCGATCCTTCCCAAGAGTAAGGAATGCATCTTGCATCTTTATGGTAATCCTTGGTTGTGTCCAGGGGTTTTGCAAAGTGGATACCAATCAGCATCTAGACAAGAGCAAGAGAGCTTCTTCAAACAGTGGGAAGACATATTAAATCAATGAAGAACCTCAGTAGCTCAGGAGCAAACCTGTGACAATTGTTTCACATCATGTGCATGAACCTCAAGCTCTAGTAAATTGTCCCCTCTTTGGTTTCAGGTGTTATTCACTTTGAAGAAACTCCTGTTACCAATCAATTGTGAACAATGTACTCTCTCGATGTCAATTGTAGTTCACAAGGCCCATGTAAGCCCCATGTTTGAAACCAGAGCATTTACTTTGAAGCTTGACACATTGAGGCATGGACAGTATAGTTTCAGAGGTGGGGACTTACGAAGTTGCCGATCTTAAGATTAGAAATACTAGACTAAGGCAGCAATTTGCTTGGAATGAGTTCAGATCTATCCTTTTCTTTATCCACAGATGTGGAATTCATCAGACAGGATGTGCATCTTCACCAATTCCTAGCAAGAGTTGCAACGAGTAAGATTCATAACTCATAGAAAATATGTTGGACATGCCCAAGACATTGGATGGTTTCTGGTTCACAGCACTAATTGAGGCAGTGGAGGTGAGAGTTATGGCGTGGGATAGTTCATCTTCATTGAAGTATATCACTTTTATCTGTTGCTTGAAAGCCAGGAAGATGATACTCATAACTAGAAACCATTGATTGTAGCACCTAGATCCATTTGTGAAGTACGGCTGGTGATGTGTCTCTTTGAAAATGTGACAGAAGATGTGAGAAAATTGTTGATGGATCTCTTTAACAATTTTGTGGAAGGTGCAAGAAAAAAATTATTTCCTAGATTGACCATCAAACCACACAAATAAAGAGAAGAGTTTATTTGCACATCCTCCAGTAAATTTCAGTAACTTTCATGAGCCCATTATCAGTGTTGTTTCATCAACATATTATACTTTCGGGTGTGGATGGAAAATAGGAAGTGGGTTGATCAAAGGTAAGTTTCAAAGAACAGTCCTAAGAAAATGGCCTATTAGAGCTGAACAACGGGATCATCCAATCCCTAGGTCATATATTTGCCAATACTAAATTTTAAAAAAAATAATCCTAACTATCAATCATATATCCCACAATGTCATTGAATTTGGTTCTTCTGTTACAACAACAAGCCCTCAAAGAGGTGGGTTGAACACAGATTTAGCAGCTTAAAATCATTAATCATCAAATGTAGACTCCGTCACATACCATAGTACGTTGGTGGCTTCCACACAAATTATATTAACTTTAGAAATGTCTGTAAATCCTTCACCAACCCCTTGCTCATGAACCTCCTAATGCTACCTCCTCCTTTCTGGCCTCAATCTCCATTGCTGAAACACTGGCTCCTCCTTTAGCATTATTCACTGAAAAGAAATTCACAT
>Ga0209208_10004438_pt1 | contig 19873 bp, 20 predicted proteins | sample S1TSphfallax_3_FD_187694 | JGI IMG/M metagenome (GOLD analysis project Ga0209208, IMG submission 187694) | Host-associated microbial communities from peat moss isolated from Minnesota, USA - S1T2_Fd - Sphagnum fallax MG (SPAdes) (version 2) | ecosystem: Host-associated > Plants > Peat moss >...
TTAGATCACTGCACCTAACGTTATACATGACAAATTTTCTGTCAAGAGTTGAATATTAAGAGATCCATGGCAATTAGTGACAAATTTTTGTTGCAAGATTTGGGAACACATATCAAAATTTGGGAAGATGGTGGGATGATATATCTACTGCCCTTTGCTTGGATCTAAGTTAACAATGAAGAACAACATTTCTTGGGCCTTGCAAATTCCAATGCGCAAAGCTCCAATGCCATTGATCTACCTGCATATCACAAGTCAAACAAGTAGAGGCTATCTTGGAGTCATAAACAAAACCATTTGATGAGGGAAGCCCAGCAGCAACAATCACAAAATTTCTCATGGTCCAAACTTTGCTTATTGATGCTTGTTCTATAAGCTTTCACTCTGAATGAAGGTAACTTCATCTTTAAGAAAAAGTTAAGAAGCTAATCAAATCTCAACCCGAGATTTACAATTTGCATCACTAAAACTAATATGAATTAACATGAGTGGAGCATAAATTCTATGCATTAGATGGAAGCAGTGATTTTTCCCAACATGAAAAAAAAGATTTCAGCCTATACAAAAGATTTCTCATGGAAAAAATGGCCCAATTTCACCAGATTTCAAAGAGAAAAAATTCAAAATCCCCAGATTTTAATGGTAATTTCCAGTAAGTAGCTAAAAATATTGGAGTGTTTCTTTTCTTTTTTTTCCTGCTTTCATATCTAGTATCTAGCCAAATTTGGCTAGATTGTTTTTTGGATGATATTGCCACTTTGGCTACATCACAAAATCCTTTAAAAAAAAACCCTATATAGGAGAAAAGGGTAACATCAAGTCTTTTTTAACAGTTCTGCTATTTCCTTTTATTTCACTGCACTTGGCCCAAAAGGAAATTGAAAACTTTGTTCATTAATCGGAATTGTCTTAAGTATCAATCCCCTTGCATTTGTGGAAAGAAAAGAATTGGGTTTGTGGGGCGGGGGGGGGGGGCGGGGGGAGAAGACTTTAAAATAGGCAAACTATCCTGACTCCCAATCATGTGCTGTACAAAAGTATTGCTTGCTTCTTTTTTCTCGATCTGCCCATTTTCTCTGTCCAAGATGCATCTGAAGATGATCAGACACATTTTGGTGCTGCCCATTATAGACTTTGGGTCCTGTTATGCACATTTTGGGCCTGTAATGGACACCCAGTATCTATTACAGACCCAAAAATGAGCATAAAATACTGACACAAACTCTTTAATGGGCAGCATCAAAATGTGTCATCATCCATCTTTTTTGAGAAAAACAAGGGTCAGGCCAAGAGCAGATAAGGAAAATAAGAAGCCTCCAATAAGAACCCTTTTGCTTATTTATAGTGTTCTTGTTTTGGGGTTCAATTACTTTTTACATTAAAATGGTGATAAGGGGATGGTATAATGTATTTTTGGTGATCCAATGACAAGGTAATGTAAATCCAATGGGTGCAACAGAGCATGACTTCTTCAGTCGTCATTTAAGTAGAAGGACCCTACCTACCTATATGGGCCCATTTACCTACCTACATATATTATCCCCTGAACCTACTAAATCTATTGATGTGAAAAGTCTGAATGTCATCATTGCCATGTGGCTATTTGCAAAAGCTTTGATATCCTCTACTTGAGCAACCTTTTAACTTTTCAATGATAATATAAGGTGGACTTCAAATGTAGGTAGGCCTATCACACAAAGTTATATTGCAATGCTTGCATTTGGGGATATAGTACAAAATTGTCATCAACCAATGAAGTCAAGGCCTAGACAAAAGGAGAATATTGAAATAAAATATCTTCATGTTGGTAGAAACTCCAATTGTAAATACTAACACATTGTTTTAAGTGATTGTTATGTCTTCACATAATACTTACATTGACAATGGGAGAATGTGTAAGATAATGTGACACTTTCATTGTTAAATCATTTTCTTCCACTATAAGAGAATTTTATTTTTTTTCACATAAAAAGCCAATGATGGATTATGAGACATGTGAAGTTTGTGGTTTCATCCACTACAATGTGCAATTTTTATTGTTTATTGTGACATATATTATATGTCTTTATCTAATGTCAAATTGTCATTTTATGCCATAGTAAATATCACATCTTGTACATTATAACAAAAGAAACCACAAGGTTTATCTCACACATGTGTCATGAACCACAATTTTTGTGTGAAAAACTCCATATTCTTTTGTAGCATTGGAATTTCTTATTGTTGTGTAATTTTATTTTAATTTCTTATTGTATTTAAAGATTGGCCCAAATAAACGATGCACAATTTGTGAACCACATGCAAGTATTACAAGTTCAGTTGTGGAACTTTGCCATGGACCTCTGAACTATGAGACAACAATAGGAAATCATCAAAAAAAGAAAAAGAACAAAGAAAAGAACAAAGAATAATGCAATAACAAAAAATCAAACAAAACGAGTATAAAGGAAGGCAAAGAAATGAGGAAGAGAAAAGGAAAAAAAAAGGGGGGGAGGGGAAGGAGGAAAATAACTTGACCCATGTCCTTCATTTGGAGCTACAATGTGTTTTCTTCTCCTCCACAAGTCCTTCCTCCTTGAACTTGAAGCTCCACACTAATGGTAACATGGAGAAAGAAAGGGGGGCAAAGGAGACAAGTGATGATGGCCCTGGTTAGAAATAGAGAGAAAAATATGAAAGGGAGAGGAAGGAGGTAGGTAAGATGGGGAAGGTTTAGGAACCAATCATGTTGGGGTTGTGTGAGGTTGGAATTGTAGTTCAAATTCAAGAATATTTAGAATGGCCTCATCCTCAACTAGTGCATTGGCGAGTGTTGGTTCATGTGGGCCCACCAATGACCACCTCATTATTTGGTTTTTGGTTATTAAGTTGGTTATTGGGCCGTAGTGTAAAGTGAGCTTTATTAGGTAATTTTCATGTCACTTTTCTTTTGACACAAAAATACAAATTTCTAGGTTATAAATAGGTGGTGGGTTGGGGTTGGATTTCTAAGCTTGCATATAACATGTAATAACCTATCAATGGCTTTCACCACATTTGTAGGTTAAACAATTGAGCCATTGTAAACCTTGGATGAAGGATACCCAAATAATTCAAGGCATTGAGCAAAGTTTCATCTTGAATTTAAGACCTTGATGACATAAAATGTTTTGCTCAATTTGTTGCACTTGTGCATTAAGACTAGAAAGCTCCAATCACAACTAATGTTAAGTCAATGTGAGGGAATTTTTTTTTGTTGCATTCATACCAAGAATGTTTTCGTATGTCAAATCCTAGGTGGATCCTACATGGCGCACAATGTTAAGTCAATGTTAAGTAGGTGTTAACTAAACATGAAATTTACAAACAAACATAGATTTTGAAACTAAAATACAATGTTAGGTAACAACCCATAAATTGGGGCTTGAAATCAATGTTAAATTAACACAAATGTTGTCCCTCTTTTTTTTAGGTTATCCTCTTGTTCTCCTCCCTATTATCCATACACATTCCCTAACATTCATCATCATGGTGTGAATCCACCATGAAAAGGGTAAGTTACATTTTTTTTGAAACCTTAATTAAATTAACATTAACTTAAAACTAAGTTGTGAATGGAAAGCAACTAACATTTAAGTTAGTGTTACCTAGCATAGATAACATTTTTGTTTTACAATGTTATCTAGATGTTAGACTACCTAACTCCATAGGCCTTACCACTAGGTGCAATTGTAGCTTATTTTTATAAATATAGATTGCTATCATGATTATAAAAAAATTGTGATAAGATGAAGGATCAAGAATAGAATGGCTAATCAAGAATTTGGATATAGAAAATAGTTTGATAAAAAAATAAAAAATGCAAATGAAATTTTTTAATGGACTTCAATTTGAATCAATAAAGGTGCATTCATACCAAAATGAGCCAAATTAATGATAAAATTCGATCTCTATTACTTTGAAAAATCACCATTAATTGTATTTAATGAATCATTTATTCATCATTTGAATTTTATTTTTTTTGCTTATGAAATTAGAATTATGAATTTGAAGTCATTTCATTATGTTCTTAGAGTCTTTTGTCCTATGCAAACACTTGTTGAATGGGCTTTTTTATAATTTTAGAATTTAAATGTGTTTTTTATTATTCAAACCTTCACCAAATGTTTTCAAATTTATTGTGAGTTTTAATATATTTCATAAGAAGGGCCACATGTGTAAATCCTTTTAGGTACACATGTGTTGTATCTTTTTAAAAGATGTTGATTCTAATTTTGAATGTTTTTAATGACTAAAAAAATTCAAATTTTGTGATCATGCTTCTATTAAAAGTTGTACATTTTATTATAATGTAAGTCCTAATGATAAAAAAAAGAATATTTATTATAAAATGGGTGATGTTTGGTGTTAATGTTGATATCTAGTCCCCAAAATAACATTTAAATACAATTTTGGTATTAAATAGACCAATACATGCAAGCCATATGTAAAATGCAACTCTTGGTAAGGACTCCAACCTTAGTTCTCATGGCTCCTTTTATTGTGACTACACCCACCAAAAATTTTCAAAGAAAACTTGATAAATTCACATGGTCTTGCAATTGTTCACCAATGGATTTTTCAAGGTGGCTTGGAAATAATTTCAAGATTAGGCATCTATGATTTTACTTATAGAGCTTGCATCAATCTAATAAACCATACATCCATCCTCTTACATATTGTTCATAAATAAATGTTTGCTATTGGATTTACCATATTTCTTAGTGGGTTTTTTCATTTGTGGCAACTCGTAAGCAAATTAAATATGGCAATAGACATCAATTTTACTACTGTATCCTTATGGAGGAATTTGACTCATACCAAAAAGTATAATAACTTATTATCATAATTTATTTATTTCTCATTTATGATTGTATGCCATTTGATTAAATGTTTATCAACATAATATTATGAACCTATCAGGAAATAAATATAATAATAAAATACTTGATTTTTACATTAACATACAAAAACAATGTTAATCACATGCTATTTTTTGTTTTGTAACATGTTAAACAAATATAATATATATCAAAACTAAATTTGTTTGGAATATTGTCCATTCCAACCATTTTTGCAACTTTAAAATTGACTATCCTTTGTAACACTTGTAAAAAAAATGGTAGTCACATAAACAATTACAAATTGGTTTGCAATTGCATATGCAACTTATAATTGCAACTAATGTCAATTTGAATGAAAATAAAAATAAGAATTACACTTATATCATTCATGTTTTAAAGCATAAATAGATAAAAATGTAATTGTTTTTGCAATTTGGAAAGTGATTCAAGGGCCATTGGACACCACATGACATCTTTTCAACTTGATTTGTGATTATAATGGTAGTTGCAAATGGATACGTAATTAAATGTGAGAAAAAAAAGAATTGGCTAATGAAATTGCTAGATTTAATGGTCTAATTATTTTCCTTTAACTTTTTTCAATGAACTAACCATTAAAGGTGTAATAACATTTGATGGATTTATGAAAATTTCAAAGGACCTAAGACAATTAATGGTAGAAATAGGTTTACTATAATTTCTTATATATGAAATCAAAATAATTATGTTTTGGTAGTTTCAATTGTGGGTTTAGCACATTGCAATGACTTATCAATGCTTGAGTGGGAATTTATGAAAGTTGCATCTATGTAATAAAAATAACTTAATTTAAAAAAAAATCTCAATCCAAGGACATCAATTGGCATTACCTAACATGTACAATTCACATAAAAGGGACAAGCTAGATTCTAATGGGCATTAAATCGTTGTGCATTAAGTCCAGTTTATGGCATAAATGATAAGTTTGTCTTAAGAAAATCCAAAGTTGTCCAATGTTCACTATGACTGAATATTCAGTAAAAGAAACCAATTTAAAAATCATGATGTATAGTAGTGATTTCATCCTTGAAGGTGGTCTCTTTATGTGCAAATGATGCCTCACAGGAAGATACAATATTGTCCAATTACTAATGTAATAAGACCTTTGAACAAAAATTCATAATATTGCAAAGGCCTAGTCAACTCAATTGAATGTCATTTGTTTCCACTATATTGTAGTACCTTTTGCCATTCCAACATCTTCTTGACACTATTTATCTATTTATTTTCACTTTGGCAATAAAAATAAAAATATCCTAAAATTCAAATTCTTCAAATTCAGTGGGGAAAAACAATGCCAAGTAATTTCACACTATGTAGGCACACCACATCGCCAAGCTTTAGGGCGAGCAATCAATAATAATGTCAAAAAAAAAATTTAGAACTGTCAACATTGCAAGTAGTCGATTTTGAGAATCGTAATAAAAGATCTATCAAAAATTGTTGATGTAATATATGTTTTGTTCACTTATCGATCTAAATCTTGAACTTGGTAAAAGTTTTTATTGTGCTTGAATGGGAACTCATTGAAGTTAATATACATTTGATTTTGCCTTCACAATTTCAGTATTATTATTGAGCTTTTCTTTAATGACAAATGGTGGATTGAAACATGATTGGCCAAATGTGTAAGTTAACACATTCTTGCAAGGAAAAGAATGAAATGAAATAGAAAAATAATCAACCAACCATACGTCAACCCAAATTCTTTGTAACTTGGATTGTTTTGAATTAAGAAAAAGTTGTATTATGTTGCAATGCTTGCCTTGGATTTGAATCATGAAACTTTGAATCAAGGCATGGAATATGAGCAAACACTAAAGCTGAAAGGGAAACAAAAATTTGCAAGGAACAAAGTGAAGGAACTTTTCATTTATAATACTTGAGATAAATCTATAAGTGTGGGAGTAATAGAGGAGAAATTTGACATTATACTTTCACAAGTGCAATTAACATTCATATTATACATTTTGGACATTCAAAGCATGTTTTGAGAGCCAAATTGTATTTGATTTGGATGAAATGACCATAACCAAATGAAGATGCTTGCATTTTTTTTTCTACCAAGGAAAATCAACAGCTTCACACAAAACTTGTTTTTATCATTTTAAACTCAAAAGGGGTTGTGGGGGTAGGATTAGGATCTTCACACAAAACTTGTTTGTTTCATTTATACTCAAAATGGGTTGTGGGGGGGCAGGATGAGGATCTCCTGAGTCCATTTTTTTGGGTACAAAAGTGGGGGAATGATAATAAAGATCTTTTTAGTTATGCACAATCCTAAACCGTGAAATGTTGTGTAGCTGGGTATTGTGCTTGTGAAGAGGGGTGGAGACTTTTCTTGAGGTCAATGTAATTGTTGGTTTACCTTAGCCCAGTAAAGTGCAAGGCTACAGGTTTTAGTGCTGTAAGGGTGAAGGAGAAAATTGTTTTGAATCCAAACTAAAAAATACATTGATGAACTTTGAACGTTGAGATTTTTCATATTCTTGCCATCAAGCTGTACAACCCAGAATAGGTGGGGTTTTGATTTTTCAAAAAATTTAATAGATTTGAAATCAACAATTCTCCCTTTTTTACAAAAGTTATTAGACCCATAACTGATGGTTCCTTTAGAAACCTAAGAACTGAACAGCAATAGTTTCACTGAGTATCCCCAGAAAACAATTGAAAGATAAAAAATCAATGCCATAGTTGATGTTTTCTTCCTTCAAATCAAACCAGATTCAAACAAAAGAAATTTGTAATAACCAACATGTTTGCAAACCATAATGTGATGACCTTCTAACAACCTGAATCCAAATGCTACCATGTGAGATGAAGGTTGCCCTTTCCTATAAGCAAATTCTTGGATGAATAATTGTTATCAAACCCTCAATAAGAACTTCAATGAGGTTGATTGACAACTTGAAAAATTAGAAATTAACTTGGATGAAATCTTGAGGAAAGCCTATGTCGACTGCATTGAAGTATGAGGTGGGTTGAAGACATGTTCAACCCTCAAAAGAAAGTGGTGGAAACCCAAGTGGACTCCCCACTAAATAAAGAGGTTGGAGACTATATTCAACTCCAAAAAGAAGCAAAAGAAGACTATACTCAGACCCCAAAAAGGAGAGGTTGGAAGCATGTTCCTCTCCACAAAAGAAAAGGTCAAAAGCCTTGCCCCCAAAATTAGAAGTTGAAAGCCTATTCAACCTCTCAAAAGGAGAGCTCCAAACCTTGTTCAATCTTTCAAAATGAGAAGTCAAAGGCATCTTTGACAAAGTAATCCACTACTGGTTTCTGCTCCAGCTCCCTCACACCCATTGATGCAAACCAAAGAAACTTCTGCTTACATCCAATTCCTTGGAGATGCGGACCATGCATCCTTGAAGTTTGCAATGCTATTATTGTTGGAAGTCACTCAGCCTAAGACTGTTTTTAGCTTAGGATGCAAAAATTCAGAGTACCTATTGGATCCTGTGTCTCCACCCTGGCTAAGCCACACCCCACTAGAGTCATTCATTGTATTTGCAGGGGTGAACACTTTCTTACTGCATCATCATATATTGAACTTGCTTTTGAACTAGGACATACTGGAATACCATGAGTTCCACAAGAGAAAGAGGGCACCAATAGACCAGTGAAGAGACAAAGACTAAGTTCAAAACCAGAATACCTACTTCAGGCACAACTCACATTGTGAAGGCAGTATAACTCACAAGGTCTACTCCATCCCTGCAAACAGAAAAATTGGGTGATATATCAGTTAATCCTCCACTCACATCAGACATCAAGCTTTACCTATAGGCTCTTGTCAAAACCTACAAGTGGAATCAATCGAAGTATAGTTGGATGACCTATGAGTAAGGGGTTGCCAATTGAGTTGCATCCCTTTGTCCCAAGTACACTATACTACCTACTGTGCTCAGAGAGAGTTCTATAGAGTACCTATCTTTGTTTTCTTGCATCAACAAAGACTGATCCGGAATTTGAGGTAGAACCTACCTCTCATCTCAATTATCATTACAACTACCCGCAATGCTATATGGACTAATAATTACCCCAGTTCTGGAACGTTAACCGACACCCAACAGTTGTGGAGCAGACTGGAGAAAATTCCCCAGAGAAGCTAGGATCCACACATATGAAGTTACCATAGGATCCATGGCAAGATTGCCTTAAGCAGTGCTACAGTTGAAAGTGGAAACTTCAACACCTGCAGAATATGCACCAGGCTACTAGCTGGCCCGAAGAGTTTTCTTGTACTCTGCAAATGATCCAAGAAAGGGAGTTGCTTTTCCACCAGAAACAACCCAAAGTTCATCCACACTTCCTGATATGAGATGCTCATCATGGCTCACCTGCAAAAAATGATAATGGCTTGTATTAAAGGCAGTTCCTAGGTCAAAATGTCACATTATAACTGCAACCTTTCAATCAGGTATACTCCATGTAGAGACAATTAAGTAGACTTACAAAAGGAAGTTAGGTGTGAATTTTGGAGACAACAAAGAATTGAGATTTGAAATTAAAGACAAGTCAATTGTGTGGGATGATGATCCCAGAATGAGATTGTACGTTTTGAAATCTTGTCTGCACAAAGTTCCTATAAAGTTTCAATATACATTCATGTAGAACTGTCAATATCCATCTTGGATAGGAAGTGAAGGGAAAGGAGAGAGTTGAGAAATACCATTAGCACACCTCCTTGAAAGAGGGCTAGTCCTTGAATAAGTGCCTCTACTGCATCCAGATCCTGCAAAATTTGGATCATCTCTTAGAACATCTGCTCTTCCAATATAGTTCACCAGATTAAGAGCGAAGTAGCAGTGCAGGTTAGCTGGGGTGGTGAACCAGATCCCATCAGAACTCCATTCCTAATCACCCTAAGCTGCAAAAGGTTGGGTCCTCACAAGATAGCAACACCACAACTAGGCATAGAGCCAAAGGGGGCTCTACCCTCAGTTTTGCCAGGCAAAGGGTTCTCAGCAACCCTTGATCTGTGGAGCTTAGGATTTAAACATTTCTTCTTTACCATGGCTTTCAAAATCATTATGGTGGTAACAATTATAAGCCAAGAATACTTTGTCTGAATTTGGCCAAGATACTCTAGCATGAGAAAAGAGAAACATTTGAGGTATGCATACTGAGAAGGATGATGACCATAACACTGCTCCATGCGCTACTAAGTCACAGACTATTGGCATAACTGGAAGGGAGAAAGGATTACAAGATGATTGGATGGCTCATCAAGAAGTAAAATGTGAGGTTTGTTGAAGGTGATCTTTGCAAAGGCTACCCTGCTTTTTTGGCCACCTGCATGCCAGCTCCAAGTTCCCAAATGTCAAGTGAAAAAGGTACACTGCAAGCCAAAAAACTCTTTCTCTAAGCTATAGAGCTGCATGGCTCCAGAATATGATAGGAAGGAACAGACCCATTGACTACAACTTACATGGTTCATGACCACAAAAAAACTGTACAACTGTGCAAAACTTTCAATGTGTTGACCCTTCAAGGCACTGCCTGGATCTTTTGCATCATTGTATCAAAAGCAATGTCGGTAGACAAAATCTGAGTTAGAAATTGCACTCTCAGGTATACTGAAACCAGGGAAAGAGAACATGGGGGAGGAAAAACCTGAGAGTGTGTACATAGATTGCAAGGCAAGGCTGCCAGTGATTCCAAAGGACCCAAGATGAGCACGAAGCCTCTGCTCCAACACACCCTACAATGCCACCCACACATGCCTTAACTAGTTAGCACCTCAACATCCTTCTTCACAAGCTTTTGGATCAAGCTTAGCACTGAATCTGATCCTTCCCTTGTCAAAGAAAATCCCTTCACACTTGCACAATAGAGAAACCCCCCTTCTAATCCATGACTTTCATCAAGGACATGTGCTATATAGCAGATTGCCTGAGCTAGTTAGAGACCATGGATATCAGTAGCTGTTGTCAGGTAATCAGCCAAAGAGTACGACAGGTGGTTCACCAAGGCAATGAAAACTGCTAGTTTTGTATTGCCAGAAAATCAGGAAAGAGGCATGCTTGCCCACACACACACAAAGAAAAAGATTTGTCAAGGTGATATTGAAGGCACCATTTCTAAGATTGAGAGAGGGAAAGTGAGAGACCGGGAAACAATGAGACATATACAGAAGTGGTGTTGATGAAAGATCAAGTCCATCCACGTGGTGCTGACTGAAAACTGCCATCCGGACCTACATCAATCAACCGAGATTCATCCCAATTAAGTGTTGCTTGCATGCATTTTAGACCAATATCTCTGAAATTGGGAGGATGTGCTCATATCAACCACAATTTTCTGATTGCAAGTAGAACAGTCACTTACCTTGGGTGACCGGAAAACTGTCCCTGAAGAAGGCTCCAATTCCCCTGATATCAACTTCAGCAGAGTAGACTTCCCAATCCCATTTGGGCCAACCACTGTCAAATGCAACAAAGTTTGACCTCTGTGTAAGGCCTTCGGGTCAAGAAAAGTCAGGACAAAAACTACACAATTTAAGCATCATCATGGAGAGGAATTAAGTCCAGGGCAGTTTGTTACCACTGCTCTTTACATAAGAAAACAATCCCTAAAGCACATAAACAACAATGATAACTAACAGAAAACCTGGAAAAGAAAACTCTGGATGATATCATAAGGAGCTTCAGGAAAGTACTCACTTGCAAGGCGGCTATCAAGGTCAATACCAAAATTGAGATCCTTGAAAAGCAAAGGGCCACCAGGATAGCCAAATGAGGCATCGCTGCAAGGATGAATAAAACCAACACAGATTAGCCATAGATGGATTTGATCACATGCAACCAGATGTCTGTGTGAACCAATGACAGAGGGAGCATCATGTATATCCCACACAGAAGGTCAATACATGTGCTCCAGATTCATAGTAGTCTGTTAGTGAAAAAACATGCCTGAAACTGATGATGGGGCCACTTGGTTGGTCATCAGGTGTTGGGAAGTCAAACTTGTAGCTGTAGACATCAATTGATAACAATTAGCTGGACCCAAATTGTGCAAATCAAGAGAAACTTGAGTATACATGCCAGTAACATCAAGAAAAACCTGTAGACTACAAGTAAGTAATTGAAGGGAGATTCTGTTTTGTAAACTGGGTCCCTCAGAGATCAGACTAATCAACCTACCACACTACAGCTACAAGTGGACAAAAGACTACATATTTCCAACTAACTCTATTCTAGGTAGACTTCTACCATATTATTGGCACACATCAAGAGAGATTTCCTTCCAACTGTCTAGAGGTGGTGAAACTGAAGTTTTCTGTTGGAAGGAGGAATTGTAAGGAAAAGACAAAATCTGGTCCCAGCTGGGTCCAACAATAAAGGGTTTTGAGGTACAAGTGCCTGGAACTCCAACAATGATGTAACACCTGATGGGGTAAAACATACTTTCACTTGCTACCACACTTCATTTATTGTGGTAGCTGTAACTCAAAGTCAATTTTGTGACAGTCCAAGATTGCAAATTTTTGTGGTGTGGTAAGACCCATAATCCTGCCTCACTGAAAAATGCATCTAAGATTGACATACACAAAATACTATATGCAAGAGGACCTGAAAGAGAACTTCTTGGTGCCTAGTCTTATCACATGGGACATACTGCACATAGCATTCTAATGGTCCAATGGCAAGGTTATCTTAATAATGAAATGACACACTTACTCAGGATCATTGACAACTGCATCCACATGGCCGATGCGCTCTAATGCCTGTGAACATATTACATCCAACTCAGTTGTCTCTAGCACTTTTTAGCCAACTGGGTTAGAGCTTCAAAGCTTTCCAGTCAAATTATATGGGACATCAATACACATCATCATGGCTCCAATCACCACAAGCAAGGTATCAGAACAGAAAAATGTATGCCATGCTACTCCTCAAGCCAGACAATCTGCAGGGTAGAAATGTAACTCTTTCTCTCCCAGGTGCTTGAGACAGTCTATCGTTTCTTCACATCTAAAAGCAAGAAATAGATGGCTGTGTTCTCACCTTTATTCGAGATTGCACAAGGGATGCCCGCTTGGCATTGTACCGGAACTTATCCACAAATGCCTGCAAAACTCAGTCAAACATGCAACAGAATTTTGCATCAACACTTGAAGGGCTCAATCACAACAGCTTAAATATCAATGTTGATGTGCAGACAATACAGTTGGACTTCAAACATCTCTGCAGCCAAGTATGGTTTCCAGACCAAATGCAAATCACTCACTACAGCTGGTGTCTTAGTCAGGTGCAATAGATGTCTTTTTCAATCCATTAGGCCATACACCCAGTTCATTCTTGATATTGGTCTATCTTATCAAACTCTCTACCTGTCAGATTCAGTGCAGGTGAAATCTACAAAAGAGTCTTACGCTTCCAATTACTTCAAATCATGGTGACAAACATAATAACACTTATTAAGCCTGCTATTGCCCTGACAAGAGTGAACTCTGTCCCATCAAAGATGTAGTTCAATAATATTTGGACAACCTGACTAAAATAACTGAGAATGTGAAAGACAAAAAGGGTGAAGATGAAAGGCCAACCTGAATGTGGCCACGAGTTCGCTCATTTGCCTCAAAGGCTTTCTGCTGATTGCGGAGGCGCTCATCACGTGTACGCTCAAAAGTATCATAGTCACCCTTGTAACTTATCAACTTTTGCCCTTGCAAGTGCAGGATGTCTGTTACAACCTGTGACAGCACCAACTATTTGTGCAACATCAACATCCAATCTCAAAGGGCAGTACATTCACCCTTCATAATAAGTGCATCAGCAATCCCTGTTAGAAACAGCAGAACTGAGACCAAAATTGTATTTAAAACAGCTCTAATCATTCAAAATTATCAAACAAAGTCATCATGCTTCATGACAATGTGAATTGGCAACTGAATTGACAGACCGTGTTGAGGAATTCGCGAGCATGAGAAACAACGATCAATGTTTTGGGCCATTTCACCATGTAAGACTCCAGCCACAGAACCGCATGCAGATCCAAATGGTTCTGCACAGCAACCATGCCCCTCTTGCTTCATAAGACAGCCTTGTTCATGTGCAAGCTGGAATGTCAAGACTGATCATATTAGGATGTAGGAACAGTATTGAACAAGCATGATGGAAACATTGTGTGCATCCAAAGTATGGTACCGTAGGTTCATCCAGAAGAAGTAGATCAGGTTCAATAAACAAAGCTCGTGCCAGTGCCACACGCATCCGCCATCCCCCTGAAAATGTTTTGGTTGGCCTCTGTTGCATTTCTGATGTAAAACTCAAACCCTGCATGGATCCTAAGAGAAAAATCAGCCTGATAAAACAGCATATCAGAAGCAATAAGCAAGTAGTTTGCTCCAAACTTGACTCCAGCTAAAAGTAGTTTTTGCATGAAGACAAAATCAGTGACTTCTGTTTACATCAAGGAAGATAAAGAGAACTCACAGCTAGAATTGATCCAGCACGAGACTCTGCAGAATAGGCATCAATTTGCTCTAGTCTCTTGTAAATCTGCACTAGCCTATCTGATCTGGATTGTTTTGCCTCTCCTGTAACCTCCCCTTCCTTAGTCTTGCCATTCTCCATCAAAATCTCAGGGTTTTCTCTGCCATTTTGCACACCAAGGAAACTGCCATGTGATCTGCTCATTGGGAGTCCTGAATTTGAAATTGTAACTGAATCATCTCTCTGTAACCAAAGAAACCCATGCAGATGAAGTCAACCTCTCTTCTTGCACTGGCAGAAATGTAAAAGGTATGAAATGCACAGAACATGGACAGGATAGGCAAGAGCATCACAAACAGATGCTTACTCCAGTCAAATGTCTTTGGGACAAAGAGAGAAAGCTAAACCTGTTGGGCCAACTGTGCCTCCTCAGCCAACAGCTGAGTCCGTTCAACATCAGAGCTCAGGACACACTGAAGAACTGATGTATCATCACCCACCACTTCTTGCTCCACATGCAGGATTTGGCAGTTCTGAGGAATACCATCAATTGCATGCAAAGCCATTTGCTTCAAAAAAGTGGTCTTCCCCGTCCCATTCCTGCCTACCAGGCCTGCTCAGCTCACAAATGCAAGGTCATAACCCAGAGACTTGCAATAACACAGAACTCCCCATGTACTGGACTTGTATCTTAAGGAAAAGACTCCAAAACACACTCAGAAAAATGCAGGAACAAACAAATTTGCCTAAGCAGTTTCATAGTGTACCATAGCGCCTTCCATAAGCCAGTGTAACTGAAGCCTCATTGATCAGTTCCCGACCTCCCATAGATATGCTGAAATTTTCCATGCGAATGTCCTTTGGTACACTTCCTTCTCCCACACCCCCATGGCTCACCATAACAGCTGGCATGCCCTTATTGGCTTCATTCGCTGCAGCCACATGGGCTTCATATTCTGTCTGCTCATCCATACCCAACCCAGAATAAGCATTCTTCCACTTCACTCCCACAATCATCTCTCAAAGATTGTATAAGAAAAACACCTGCTAAGAAGAGTGACACACAATGCCTTGCTGATGAGCAGAGTTTACCATAGCAGGTTCCCCTTGTTCTAGATACTAAATGCTCATTTCAATGTGGCACTTTCAAATTGCTGCAACCAAGCATAATGGTTGCACAATGCTCCCCAAGAAGGAAGTTCATAGATGTCCATGAGATCATCAATGAGATTGCAGAGGAAACTCCACTATAACTATTGAAGATCACCACCGCATCACTTCCAGGCAAACCAAAACAAAACACACAAGAGGCAGTGTGTCATGACCTTGAGAGTGTCAATCCCGAAGTATCAGACCCATCATCTACATCACAAAATGACAAATTACCTGTCTCTGACGCTCTTCTTTCCTTCGACGTCGCTCAATCTTGGCAAGATCTCGTTCTGAGATTTGAGGGGGAGCTTGTATCTCCTCTGATTTGGAAATGGTGTCACCTTCAGTCAAGCCATCTGACATCCGCACCGGTGCAGCCATTTTCCAAAACCCTTCTTGAGTTTTGTCTCCTCCACGTGCACCAAATCTTTCAGCAAGTTCAGCACATACCTGACCCACACCAGCCTCCTTGTTAAACAATCAAGGTACCTAAGACCCAATACAATTCTCACCAAGACAACCCCAGCAACCAAACCCTAACTATTAGGTACAGACAATTTGCATTGCAGACTGATCCATGGCTGTGATCTGCATCAGGTTTATGTCCATTCAATTTGCGCTAGAATGGTTGGAAACAGATACTCTTTCTCAATGAGAGGTCTTGGTCATGTACTCCTGCTAATGTACTTCCCTTGGAAACGATCAGTGCCAGCTCAGGAGGAGCCACAATATGCTTCTGCAATATCAAAGGTTGCTTACCATTCTCGAGGAATCATTCAGCAAGTTTATGAATCAAAGCTTTCTATACGAGATTTCCTTTCACCTTCCAGGTACAGAAACTTCGAAACCCTAGATAGAAGTGCGAGTAGTCTTACCGTCCGTGCTTCTTGCTCATCGTTTACGCAATTCGAGTTCACAAGGAGCAAGCCAACAGCCTCAAACGCTTCTTCCCCCTTCCTTCCGAAATCGAAGGTCTCGTCCTTGAGCACGTTCACAATATACTCCAGAATGGTGCTATCCACATCCCGTGCTCTCTCGCCAAGAACCTCGTACACACCTTGCTCCACGCTCACCTCCGCTTCCGCAGACGGCATGTTTTCTGTCCCTCCTTCCTCTTCTTTCTCTTTGTCTCTCTCTGTCTCTCTCTGTCTCTCTCTCGGATTCCTTAAGACAGTCACAGAGCTCCTCAACTTCTTGGAGACAAACAAAACAGATGCCTAAAAGAACAGGCGGCTGTTAACCCTGAAACAACACAACGCCTGCTGTGATGCTCGACCTGCAAAACAACTCCCGAGATTGGAAAACTCAACACGGAAAGTTCTCGTCTTTGAGAACAAAGCAAGCCGTTATCATCTTAGGGATTTACAGATCTCACAACACTGATCGAGTAGCGATAGGTCAAGCAGAGTTGAGAACAAAGTTAAAGCAAGCGCATTCTACGTACTTCCTAGTTCTAGAAAACCGCGAGACTGCAAATCTGATAGGAACGCTTCATGCTGCAAAACCAAAGAGAAGCAGAGAACAGCAAAAAGAGGACAGACACAGGAGACACACAAGAGAGAGAGGAGGCCGGCAATTCTTCTAACCGAAATAGGATGCGGCCAAGGGATGGAGAGAGGTCTGGAAAATTTGAAACGCCGAAGACCCAGGCACTTACATCGTTCAATCGTCGTACTCGCAGTGATCGCACGCTTCCTCCTCTTTTACAGTAGTGAAGAATTCTGTGTTCCTGATCACTCACAAGAAAGCTGAAGATGGTTTCTTGGACAAAAAGAGAACATGATGATGAGGCGGGCTACCTTTAGGGATTCGAGAGATGGAGCCGTGAGGTCACAATCCGCTTGCTAGGTCTCGAACATGGAGAATCCAAGAGCTGCTTGACGAAGACCTTTGTTGACTGGAAGGAGACGATCTAGGTATGTATGTCATGTGATTTTATTTTTCTTTGCACGCCCAAGGCTTGCATGTTTCATCTGATCAGGGAAGGTGTGAGGGGACGGTGTCTCGCTTGTATGCAAAATGTAGGGAGCATGGAGAAGACTTTTAAAGTGTGCAACAAGATTGCCTTGGAATGTGATGCAATCTCTTGGGATGTTATCGGAAACACATTGTGAGATGTGGGCAAAGAGCATAAGGCATTGGTGCAAGGAATGCAACAAGAGAGTGTGCTGCCAAGTTCCCAGCCACTTTTGCAACCTGTCCTGAATGTGTGTGCCAGTATGGTGGTATTGCTCATAAGGAGATTATTCAAGGTGTTTAGACATCAAATGTGTCCATGTGGGGAATTACCTGATTTACATGTATGCAAGATGTGCAAGCATAAAGGAGGAGGTTCAGAGAACATGTTCAACAAGAAGCATGTACATGCTGTGTTCTCTTGGAATGTGATTGTATTTTGGCCAAGTGAAATGTGCACAAGATCATTAAGGCTTTGGATCTGTCCTTACAAATGAAAGGGGAAGGTTTCTGGCCAGACACTCCTTCTCTTTTATGGGAGTGCTGAATGTATGTGCCAATGCAACAGCAATTGAAGAGGGCAGGCATGTTTGTGACCAGATCTTTCAATGTGGTTGGAGTCAGATTTTTTTGTAGGGAGTATGTATGGCAAATGTTGGAGCATGGAGGATGTATGGAGAGTGTTACAATGAGATACCTTCACACAGTGAAGTCTCTTGGACTACCATGCTTCAAGGATTTGCTGATCCATGGGCATGGTAAGGAGGCTCTTGAACATTTTAAACAGATGTAAGAAGAGATGTCAAGGTAAATAATGTCAATTTTATTTGACCTTTCAGCTTGTGGCCAGGCCTGGTGGATGAAGGCCTGGGCCACTTTGATTCCATGGGCTTCATTCACAGTATATGCACAACACCTGAACACAATGCCTGCATAGTTGACCATCCTGGCTGTACTGGCCATCCACATGAGTCAGAGCATGTGATTGAGACAATGCATTGTAAACCAGATGGCTATACTCTGTGATTTCAGACGTCATGGTAACAAGGAGATGAGAGAGCGCATAACAAAACAAGTTCTCGAATTTAACCACAGGTTATGAGCTGTTATCAAACTTTTTTGCTGCTGCTGACACCTGGAGTCTTGGTGCAAGGTTTGGTGGCAGAGATCGAAAGGGGTGTGAAGAATCAGCTTGGTCACACCTGGATTGTGATGAATGACAAGGTGCATTAATTTTACACAATGACCAAGCCCATCCTTAACAAGATTGAAATCCAAGTTGAACCAAAGACATGTAGGGTCACATGCATGGCACGGGTTATGTCCCAGTTATGAAATCTGTGCAGCACAATTAAGGTCTTTCATTTATGCCACCATAGCAAGAAATTGCTTATTGCATTGCAGCTCATGAGCACACCTGGCATTCCTCTCCAAATCTTCAAGGATCTACACATGTATGGTGAATGCCCCACCTCCATGATGTTCATGGGAACAATAGTTGGGATGCCAATACTTTCATTACTGCAGGATATTGCTGGTTTGTGCATGGATTATTGGTGATGCCAGGACTCTATCTTCTCAAATGGCCCTCATGTGAAGGACCTTTGTCATGCAGAGTATATTCAAGAAAGAGCCCAAATTACAACTGAAGCTTTTCTGTTTTTTAATCTTTGTTATAAAACAATCTTCTACAACAGAAGGCGCCAAATAAAGGTAACACTGTGTTCTCAAGGTTTGGCAACCAACTTTCTTTTTGAGGTATCTCATTTGGTTTGTTGCAATAGCATCTAATGTAGAGCTGAAATATGTTCTCTTGATCTTTGTCCTACTAACAAAGCTTAGCTATGTGTCTGTCTTGTTCCTTGGCAAGGGTTTGTGTGGAAGCAATTTTTGTGTCATAGGCACCGGGGAAAGGGAGTTTGCCAAGCAACTCAACTGAGACAAATTGCAATGGGGAGAAATTTCCTAAGAAAACAGATGCATCATTGGTGTCATGAGCACCTAGGAAAAGGGAGTTTCTCAAGCAACTCAAGTGAGACAAATTTCATGGAGCAGAAATTCCCCAAGGAGGTAACTTTATAAAAGTGGTCCCATTATCCACGTTAGCAGTCTGAACTGAACAGAGATGAATCCAGGGACTAAAAAGCTACAAGCTGACTACTTGGGTTTCTCATAAGTGAAAGCATGTACACAAACTGTGAAATGCCCATCCTAGACATAGGTGTGTTGGTGTATTCTGCCACATGATTCAATCAATGTCCATCCATCTCATAGTAGTTGGAAGTCTCATCAACTGTAGTTGTTATTTTTGAATGGGTAAGTAAACTGTAAGATATAAGTTCAACCCTTCAGTAAAGTAGGATGTGTATTTTTGCAAGCATTATACATACCACTAAAGTTTGAAATGCAATTGTTATCAAA
>Ga0209208_10004440_pt1 | contig 19871 bp, 15 predicted proteins | sample S1TSphfallax_3_FD_187694 | JGI IMG/M metagenome (GOLD analysis project Ga0209208, IMG submission 187694) | Host-associated microbial communities from peat moss isolated from Minnesota, USA - S1T2_Fd - Sphagnum fallax MG (SPAdes) (version 2) | ecosystem: Host-associated > Plants > Peat moss >...
TGTTCATCCGATGGGTGAATGCATGGTAATGTGGCTCACTTATGGAATCACATTCATATTTTTGTAAGGTACCTTTTGTTTAAATGGATGTGGTGATAAATGTATGTTTCAATTTGTTAATTGATAACTGATTTTAAATTCATAACTTGATTATGAAATTAAAAGTATAATTCTATTTTGAAAATGTTACCCTTATTATTAATAATGAACTTTTGAAAGGACAAGGTATTGATTGGTTTCCTAACTATAATGGTATAACATCAATGTATTCATAGTAAATTTTAATTTAATTGATTTTTAGTGACTAAGTATATGTTGAAGAATGGAATAAATAACATATATATGGGACCATTTTCTTGAAAACCTTAGCAAATGTTTTTGTATGAAATTTAAAATGGTTAAAATTTGACCTTATTTTCATAAGTCGTTATGAGTTACAAATTATTTATTCGTTTAATTTTTTGTTCTAAAAGTGTTTGATTATGAAATATCGAAGAGGGACATTATTCATATGGATTTTGTAAAATATTTTTCCAAATATTATGATTTTTTTTTAATTGCATCCATGAAAAAAGTTAATATCATCATCATTTTATTTAAGTTTAAATATATGAATGTTCACAAATGTATGAACATCAACTTATAAATGATTATAATCATAAGTTATGATAAACAAGTAACCATGCTCTTTAGCAAATTTTTTATGGACTCCTATGGACTATAACATTTGCTTAAAATGGATCACCATACCATGCATTCACCCTGACATTTGTCTTGAGAAAGTATAATTTAAACATTCCTTTTGAAGTGAAAGAACATCAATTTTTTTTGTTTTTCAACTAAAACCAACTATAATCGATCTTTTGATTACTTGGTTTACAACAACTCTGACATGTTGATAAATAGGGTTTGTTTGAATGTTGAATTTTGCAGCAATTTTTTAGATAGGGTAGAGTTTAAATCTTTTCTTGCTTTAATTACTTGCCCAAGAGCCTTAAACAAGCTTGCAATGCTACAACCAAAATAGAAAAAAATAATGTCAAAAACAACATAAGAGTAATAATCAATCAAACAATCAACAAAATACTCAAGGGGTCAAATTTGTGAAGCTTGCCAGTTGATTTTTATGTATCAAACTTCCTATATCGTCTCCATGCATCAAATGCATTCTTCACCCAGGATTCAGAATGCACATTCCTCCTCAAGCCTCCTACCTTCACAATTTCAATTTCTTTTCAGTCAAGATCTTGGAAGCACGAGTTTACAAAAACTTCTTTGTCAACATCCTCATCAAGGTTTGAAAGCTTTTCCGGATCTTCACCATATCCAATCAAATCTAAGAAATCAACTACCAAAAGAGAATTGAAAATTAGATCAGATCTAGACTTGTTAGAAAGTCCTCTCTATGGCTCATATCATCACATTGAGATTTGAAACATCCAAAATTGACATCAAATTATTGACGAACTCATGCTGTATAATCACATCCACACTAACACTAGTATAAATATTATAGCTACTATTAGTTTTGATCCCCAATTAGTTGTTGCTAGCATGCCCATATATAATGACCTATGTTACTAGCAACTAATTAAAATGGACTTTTTTGTCCTTTTATAGTTGGTAATCTCAATATGTATTCTTGTTCTTCTAGCAAAAAAACAATGATTCTTTTGTGCAACTATTTTGTTTGATATTTTTTTATCTATGTTTAGCACCTACACCCTTCAAGGTGAAGAAAGATTCATTCACATGGAGACTTCATTCTCTTTTTCTTTATAACAATTTAAAGATATCCTTAAAATAACCCTACCTTTGGGCTCATTTTCACTTTGAAACCCTATTTCACCTGTAAATGTTGGTTATTTGCAAGATGAAAGAATTCAATTGAAATTGGGTTTCGACAGTTAAATTTAAGCATTTATTGCACATGATTCAAAAATATTTGCTGAATAATTCTATCACTGGTTACAATAATAATGAAAGCAAATTTAAAACTCAAGCTGAAAGTTATCGTTTTACAATTAACATCAGGGGAAAAGGGAGGTTTCAAGCCCAGTTCAATGTTAGTGTACTTTTAAAGTGTCAGATTTTGATGTCATGTGAACTCGCCCTCTTATAGAAAAATTGTGACACTTGACATTAAGTCCTCTTTTTTTTCCATAATACAACTTTAATAGTTAATCAAATTTGAGGTTCAAGGATTGTACTTTTTGTATTATTTTCAGTTATCACCATGTGGTGAGTAGCCTAAGGTCATAAAGCTTAGAAATAGGGGGCCCAGTGAATGAATGTCATGTTCCAATCAATGGGTAGGTTGAATCTCTATGTTGATTGCTACTCCTAACGGTTTTGTGAATGAAAGTCATGTTCCAATCAATGGGTAGGTTTTATTCAGATTTATATTATTATACCTGGTGCCACATTTAACTCGTAGCTACTATTTAGTGTTTGCCACATACTGGAGGCTCCAATCATCTTCGGTCCATGTTTGTCCAAAACTCAACTCTGCACTTACACTAGCCCCTACCACACTAGTATCCTCACATTCAGACAGTGAGGCCTCTTAAGGTGCATTCACCCTTGGTATTAGGGTCTCTAAGGTTGACTACCCTACAACCATGCTAGCCATTTAGGACTTAAACCTAGTTGCCATGAAAATTTTATGTTAAGCTTTAACATTCACTTAACATTGAGCTATGGCCCATTTAACATTGGGCCACCTAGGATCCACCTAGATTTTCATTTAACACTGACTTAACATCAAGTGTGAATGCACCATAATTAGAGGCCATATTTGTCATGGGAAATGTTACATTTGGATGCTATATTTGTCCTGGGAAATGTTAAATTTGGCCTGATTTTGTCTAAGAACCTTATGTCTATAGTGTCTAGAAAATTGGTCAAAAAACAACATTGGGATTTTTACCATGGTACCAGTGTAGGTGCTGGTTCACCCAAGGTTCTGGTCGGTGCTGGTTCTTCACCCTGGCCCAGCTGTGGGACCTTGAGAACTAAAGCTGCCTGGAGCAAAAACTGTGAGACAGAAGTGGCTGGATCTTGCTATCCAAAGAAGGGAAAAGAAAAGGAGGTATGGCCAAAAATAGGGAACACCTGAATGATGAGCAGCTGAGCCTGATGCAAGGAAGGAGGAGAGTAAGATTATTTGACAAACTTTGTTCATACATTCACCCACTTGCATATCATGTGTTGGAACGTGCGACAAAATGTCTTGAGTTCATCAAGCCCAAGTAGAAGAGGAAGAAGTTGAATTGTAAATTGTTGAAGTATATGCAAGTCAGGCACAAAGCCAATTAATACAAATGTTTGGTCCTACGCTAGCATGCATGGGTGATGGGTCCCCATTCTCACTCATCATTTCCTCCTTCCTCGTCTTCCCACTTGTCGAAGATGCTTATGTTGTAGGGGAGGTTCTCATACGACTGCCTTCTCCTGAGGGAGGGGCACCCAAGGGTGTTCCCGAACCTCAGAAGAACACAAGAGTACAGGAACCTCCCCTTGTGTAGATTATAACTCTCTTTCTTTTGCTTCTTTCTCATTCATAGAAAAGAAATATTTCCATGGGAATGTGGGAACATAGAAAATTGGGGGAGATCCCTCAACACACACAAAGAAATAAAAATGGAGTTGTTTAAGTTGTAACAAAATGTGTGTGTGCATCCGGGATGCACACGAAGGTTTTGTTCGCACGTTGTTCAACGTGCTTGAAAATATGCAAGTACCCACTTTTGGTGTTTCCAATCTTGGGAGATTCTCCTTAGAAATTTATGCTTTAGAGTCAACCCTTGCAACTCCCTTGATTGTTTGGATTTGTTGAGGGTCTGCTAATTTTTCCCAAGCCCAAAAAGGATATCAAGTTGAGGGTGTACTCTTTATGTGCGCAAATCTGAAAGCATGAATCATGTTGGCTTGTTGTTTCTTGGTCTCATCCATGAATTTGGGGCCACAGGAGGAGTGGAGGATGCGTGGGCTGTTTAGCCAACTCGGGGAGAGAAGGAGCCAAGTTCTCAGGTTCTAGCCCCAGTTTTTGGACCCATACTCTAACTCATGTTTCAAAGGGGTGCTTAAATTGCTGACTAAAAAATCAGAGGAAAAATATGTTTAAAAATAATTTTCTCCCTCCATGTCATTATCAATTTGCATTATTATTTAATTTAGCAAATTAAATCTGAAATAATTAACTGCCCATATGCTTTTAGAGTTATTTTCCCTCTCAGAGCTCACCATGTAATTTTAGAGTCAGTGTACTTATATTAATGCTTCTATTAATTAGTGAGCCGGTGCACCCACAGTTTTTTTATTTTTTCGGGTTTTTTTTAGAAGGAGCCATTTGATTGGCTCATCACCTATATTTTTGGAACATGGGGCACTTCCCAACATAGAAGCCTAAATAAGCTTCCCTCCCCAAAAATAGAAGCATGCTCGGTTATGCTTCCCATTGGCTCCCTTTTCAACTTATATACATGGAAGTTGAACGACCATCAAAAAATATGAAATAAAAAATGAAGTGCCATTGGGAACCTCTTAGGGAATACATTGTGAACACAAACCACCCCCCACCACCCCTCCTCCCCCCCAAAAGCCAAAAGAAAAAATCTAATCTCCTTTGAGCCTTCTCAGGTTGCATGAAATTTCTACTTCCAAAACAGTTTGTCACCATTTTCAACCTTGATTAATACCCCACATTAAAAATTGGGGGTACTTATTCTGGGGACCTTTATTCTGTCTCATATTAATTAGTTGGGGGTGCCTAACGAGTCCAACTTTTTCTCTTTTTTTTGCAATGAGCCAATCAAATTTGATTCTCCTTAAGTTACTTGGTAAGCTTCTTGTTGAAAAGATATGGCTACAAGTTGAGAGCTTTCCGTGTGTTATTAATGTGGGATGGGGTGTTGAGAGCAAGGTAAAAAGCCAACTCGCAAGCTTTGTGTGCACTTGGGCATTGCCAGAATCGGTGGACTGTACATTCCAAAACTGCAGAATTGTACATGGGGCATTCCACTTGAATTGTTTGGTTTGTTTTCGCTCACCAAGTTTTAACAGCCAATGCCTGGTGCCATGATGCCAACATGAAGCTGGCATCTTTTGTAGCCCTCCTCTTCCTCCGCGCAATGTCCTTCCATTTCATCCAGAAGCTTTGGAGGAGTGTATGTGCACCCACTTTCCAGGTGCATCCCTTATGAGTTGGCTCCTGGGAATGAGCATTTTCCTACCCTGTCCTTGCGCAGTACCTTATTAGCTCCTTGTGGCCGGACTACTTCCACAAACCAAGTCTATCAAAATCCAGTCCATCCAGATCCCCATAAAGCAACTTCATGAGTGTTATACCTCTAGTGCCTGGCGGGCTGCAAACCTGCACCCTTCTCTAGGTACCTTTAAATACTTTGCTGCTTCCCATGGGCTGCAGCAGCTTACAGCAACACCCGACATCAAAGCCCTGATTCACCTTCTCCGCTAGCACCACCGAGTCTTCTGGGGTGGTGAAGTTACTGGTTGTATAGAAAAGTTCCACAGGATGTTCTTCATCTGCTGGGTTCTCAAAGATACCCAACCATTCTCCAGAGCCTGCCACCTTTGTGGGGGTAATTTGTGATCAGCTCCTGCATCCAAACTGCTGGAAGGCTGTCCACTATTTTCTGCCAAATGCAGTACTGCTCCCCATCCTCAAGTTGAAAAATATTGTCTCTTACATCCTCCCAAGTGCGGAGACAATTGCCTTCCAGACTCCACAAATCCCCTATGTTCCTTAGTCCCACCCTGTGGACCTCCTGAGCTCTGATAATGGAAATACCAAATTCCCTTCCCCTGAATGAAGTGCTGCACCACAAGCTTACCTTCATTATGGATTTTGCAACATAAGGAGGGGTGAATTGGAGCTTACCCATCATCACTTTCCATGCTCACATAATTTGACCCCATGTCTTGGATCCTGGTGAGGAGATGTATTCTCCAACCAGGGACCAATTAAGGTCAGGGGTCCAACTCTTTTGGCAAGAAGGCTTGCAGCGGGCTGAGAGTTCGTGGCATGGTAGGGTTTTGAGACTTGATTCTCCAGGTTCCAACGCCATCACCGCCCCACTTACAAGGTAATGCAACCATGGGCTTCTCAATGGGATCAATCAGGCGCAATCCTCCTACTTCTTTTATAGCATAGAAGTCAACCCAATTAACCCTAGCTCTAATGTAATGCTCACCACCTACCCACAAAAAAATTCTGGATAATAGATTTGCATCTTCTGATCGCTTTCTTGGAGCCACCCCAGATGCTTATGAAGAACCAAAGCATTGATGCCAGTACCAAGTCGGCAATGACTGTTCCCCCAATTAAAGGGAGTTGCAATGATCTCCAATATCACAGTTTCTTTTAATAATTCTTCCAATCAGGAACTCGTCCACCTCTTTCATGTCTAGATTAAAGCCCAAATGGAACCCCATCAGCTTGGAAAGATCTCCTTCCTTAGCCCACTTCCAATTAAAAGTCTCTCTCTCTCTAGTTAGGTCTTGTACATCACCTTTTGATACACCAGTAGGCCGTGGACTTGTCCCAGTTGATTTTAGGCCATTAACGAGAAAGAATTGTTGTAGCAAATTGACCACTGTACAAAGATCCTCCTCTTCGGCCAGAGTGAACTAGCAGCCACCAATGCACCAGTTGGCTGTTCTATCCATTGGATGGGCTGCGATTTTTCATTCGACATCAAATGGGGTTCATCACAATTCATTTGTTTTCAGTGTTGACCATTGTTTTTTTTTGGGGGGTTTGTTCTTGGTTGTTTTTTCCTGGACCTGACCTCAAACATAATTACCCTACTCACCTTCCTACCTTCATAAGTATTGTACCAACCTTGTACCTTAATAATTATCCCCTACTGACATAGCTACCTTAATAACTAGTTATCCTATTGACCTAAGTACTATACTACCTACCTACCCTACTAACCTAACTACCATGTTAATTACATACCTTACTAACTTAACTTCCTTACTAACCTAACCATTGTACTAACTACCTACCCTACTGACCTAGTTGCATTACTATTTACTAACCCTATATACACAATCACACTATTGACATAAGTACTTTACAAACCTAGTCACCTTGTTAATGTAACTTTCTTCCTACATACTAACTTGTCTATCTACCTAGCTACCTTGCTAATGTAACTTTCTTCCTACTTACTAACTTACCTAACTACATGCTTACCTATTTTAACAACCTATTTACCTTGTTCCTTGAACTTCCTTTTTATTTACTAACTTGCTTACTAACTCAACTACCGACCTATATACCTACTTACCTACCTATGCGCCCACCTTCCTACCTCCCACTATGTTCACCTACCTACCTATGTTTTTTACATAGCCAAATACCTAACTAATTACCTACTCACTTTTCCCACCCCCTAATCCTACCTATCAATTTATTAAGGTTTGCCCTAATTCATGGATGATGAACGTAGAACCCATATGTGATTATTACAAACAATTTATAGTGGAAACAATGTCATAATTGAAATCATTTTAGTTTAGTTAATGCATATTTTATTAAATTTTGTTTATCTAATTTATTTATGGAATGGACATTACAATACATCTTTTCATGTACTTATTATAAATATGTACTATTGGATTATGGTTTAGGTTTAAGGTTGGAACACATAAATTAGTTCGCAAGTTTTTCACAAATCTATAATAATTAACCTAAAATAGGCTAAATTTGGGGGGGAAATTTTAAGGTTTAGACATATGTGAAATAATACAATTTCATTCTATATATTTTTCAAAGAAAATGGAAAAAATTAGTTTATAGAGATCACACAAAGGTAAGAGACATATTTTTTTGTTTGGTTTTCTACAAAATTTATTTGATTATTTTTTAAAATAAAGGTTTTTTCTCGATGAATAAATCTTTGTGGTTTAAAAGTTTTAAAATTTGGTTTCTAAAAATTTTCCTATGTTTTTTTTTAAAAAAACATTTTACATTATATAATTTGTATAGTTTTTTAGGTTTAGGGCATATATCACTAGGATTTTTTTTTGTTAAGGTTTGTATAGTTAAGGTTGTAATAGGATTTATGGAAAAATATCATTTGGATTTTTAGGATTATGCCTTATGATTTAATGTTTAGGAATTTGATTCATATATATCAAAACTTAAGATTTATACTTTATTCATTGTATTGGTTTTTTATTTTATCACTTGTTTAAATCTATAACATAATTATGAATTTCCTTTGTTTTCATATGTTTCATAATTCTTAAAGTTCAATATTTCCTAACCCACTTTTGTTTAAATGCAATACCCATATCATATTATGATAATTCATTAACCATGAAACATAAAAATATTTTTTAAATATTTGATTCCCCGCCAATACATCATGAAATTCATGTTTTCAAAATTATTTATTCACCTTATAATATGATTTAACATATATAAAAATGAACATAATGCAAAATTGGTCACATTAATGACATAACGGGTTAGGGTTTAATGTAAAATCATGGTTTAGGTTTAAGGTTGAGGATATATAAATTAATTAACATTTTTCTAACAAGTTTATAATAATTAGAATAAATCTAGGGTGCATTTTGAGCGAAATTTTTAAGGCCTAAACATATGTAAAACAATGTAATGTCATTTTATATTTTTTTAAAGAAAATGATAGCTTTCTAACCTAGGTTGTTACCTTAATATCAAAAAGAACTCAACTTGGAAATATTACCAAATGGTAATAGATATATTTTTTCTTTGTGTTTCCCTAAATGCAATACCCATATTCAAGTTCATTTTGATATAACCCTTAGGTGATTTAGGTAACTTGAAGTGTAGACCCAACCCTAAATGCAATACCCACATGTAAGGTCATTTTGAAATAACCAATATGTAGTTTGGGTGACTTTTCAATGAAAACAAAAACCTATACACAATACTTGCATGCAAGTTCATTTGAAATAATCCATAGGTGATTTAAACAACCTTAGGTGAAGAATCAACCCTAAATGCAATATCCACATGTAAGGTCACTTCAAAATATGTGGTTTTGGTACCCAAAATATGTCTCTTTATATATATTTTAATTAATTTTATGACAATTAATTTTCATGAATAATTATTTAAAATAATGATTTGAATAATTAAACTTCAACCAAATAATCAACTAATTAATATTAATAAATAAATTATTGTTTAAATATGATAATCAATCATTTACATTATCTAAAATAATTTTTTTGTAATTCCTTAATTATGACATTATTTTTTGATACTTAAATCAAATTATTCTGTCATATGAATCCCATAAATATTACAATGGAAACCTATATGCAAGTACTATAAAAGATGTTAAAAATCAACAACTATTTATGGACCTAAATGTGGGTATTATAATGGATGTTAAAAAATCAACTATTAAACCTATATGCAAATATTATAATGGATGTAAAAAAAACCAGTAACTATTTACGAGACCTATATGCGGGTATTACAATGGATATAAAAAAACCAATAACTATTTACGAGACCTATATGCGGGTATTGCAACGAATGTAAAAAAACTAATAACTATTTACGAAACCTATATGCAGGTATTACAATGGATGTAAAAAAACCAACAACCATTTACGAGACTTATATGTGGGTATTGCATATTTGAAATGGCTTTATACAAAAGATGTGGGTATTGCACAATGTTCATTTTGATCTTTGTAAACCTTAGACAAATTAATGTTACCTATTCATATGGGCCTATTTAACATTTGATTCTTACATCTAAAATACTAAGAAGATTATGAAAAAAAAAACATATATAATTAACCATATACTCATCAAACAAGTGTGATTAAAAGTAAATATTATATTGATAAAATATATACAAATATGGGTGGATAAAAAATGTTAAAAAACACAATGAAAAAAAAGGTTTTTTATAGTATATCAAAGGACCAAAATTCAAAAATTGGGTAGTCCAAAAAATGAAAGGGTTGAAAAAACCTAGCTAACTATATAAAGTGGAAACCTTAAACCATATCATTATCTACAATCTCATGTTTAGCTTTGTAAGAAACTATTGCATTTGTAGCCCTTGTTGCATGATGAACATTGTATGGATGGTAACATTACATCTCAGCCTAAACTACATTTACAACAAACTCGTCTTTTTTTATGCCCTGAACTTTATAAACACCCAAAAACCACCAAATTAAACTTTAACACCACCAAAGAAGAAGGCGATGGCAACAAGCTACCATTGCCTTCTTCGTTAAAATAACACCATAAAAGAAGACAACAACACATTACCACATCGTCCTCTTCTTCTTCTTCTTAAGACATAGAAAAGAAGGCAACAAAAAAAGGCAACAACATCTTGTTGTCGTCACCTTCTTTGTTCCAACAACACCATAGAAAAAAATGACAACAAATTGCCATTGTTTTCTTCTTTTCTAACACAAAAAAGAAAGCAACAGCAACAAGTTATTATTATCTTTTTCACTTGAACACTACTAGAGAAGAAGGCAATGGCAACAAGCTACCATTGCCTTCTTTGTTGCAACAACACTCCAAAAAAAAACGACACATTGCCATCATCTACTTCTTATCTGTAACACCACCACAAAAAAAGACAATGGCACATTGTCATCATTTTTTTCTTCTCAAACATAAAGAAGACAAAACACATAAGAAAAAAACAAAAAAAAACCAAAAGAAGGGAGGGAGCTAACCTTCAAGCTCCCACTCTGCCCTCTCACTTTTGGCTCTTGCTTTTACCCTTATGTTTCAAATGCTTTCTCATGGCATCTTTTTCTTCTCAAACAAAAGAAGAAAAAAACAAAGAAAAAAAACCGTAGAAAAGGAAAAAAATGTAAAGAAAGGAGGGAGTTTTCTTTCAAGCTCCCACTCTGCCTTCTCACTTTTGGCTCCCGCTTCTGCCTTCCCACTTCTGCCCTTCTATTTTGAACATTTTTCTTGGCATATTCTTCTTCTCAAGCAGGAAAAAACAAAAAACCCATACAGTGCATGACACCTAAAGGCGACGTGTAAAAAAGTTTGGCGGCCAAATTTGGGCCAAAAATTTTAGCATAAATCTGAGGAGTTTTTTGAATTTGGGTTAGGGGATGTAGAGTTAGGGTTATGGAGTGATGCGGCCTCTACTCCTTTTGGTGGGCCCATGCATAGGCATGCACAAGCCCATACTACTTCGTCTTCACCCACATCCAATTCGCAGATAATAGTGGCCACCATGGGGAGACTTAACAAACGAAAGCAGTAACTCAAGAGATTGGCTGAGGCCAGGCAAGCACGTCGCGACAAGGATGAGTCTGGATGCGAGGAGGAGGAGGAGGTGACTGTGTTCGATGGCAAAACGACCATTGATGTTGATGTTGACACACTTGGCAAGGACACTATTTGGCAAGAGGAAGAACTTGAATTTGAGGATGTGGAAAAGCCTGGTGAGGACGAAGCGGAGTAGACGCAAGGACGATTGGAGGAGTTGCGAGTCCAACCGGAGAGCAAGTGGCCTACCCGTTACATGGGGAACTCGGAATGCTCAAAGCGCCAGTGTCGCCAAAAGCAGAAGAAGGCAGCTGTTGGGACCAAGAAGTTAACCTCGTTCTTTGTGCATGTCGCCAACGGTGACAACAACAACGAAGACAACGAGCAGCAGGACATTGATTACGATAGTAGTGAAGATGAAGAGGAGGCGACCTTGTATAAGTCCTTGTGGCCAAATATGGGCCGGCCCAGCCAAATTTGGACGAAAGTCATCAATTTCGACCGACAATATCTCTGCCAAAAATAAAGATTTTGATAAACAAGTTGCGTAACTTTGTTCAACATGTGAAATACTGCATAAATACGCCGAGTTTTTGGGGTTACACGTTGTGTGGGAAGAATATTTAAGCTCGACATTTGGGGTCGCCTTTAGGTGTCATGCACTGTAGAAGGGAAAAAAAACCATAGAGAAGAAAAAAAATGCAAAGAAAGGAAGGAGTTTACCTTCAAGCTTTCGTTCTACCCTCTCACTTTTGGCTCCCACTTTTGGCCTCCTATTTCTGCCCTTTTATTTCAAGTGCTTTCTCCTTGGCATCTTCTTATTCTCAAGCATAAGAAAAAAAAGAAAAACACAAAGAAAAAACCATAGAGAAGGAAAAAAATGCAGTGAAGGGAAAGAGTTTACCTTTCTTCTTTTGTTTTTACATTTGGGATGAAGCGCTCCTCTTACTTTCTCCTCTCCAAATTCTTTCAACGTTGAGCTCTCCACCTTCCTCAAGCCTTATGTCTCATGTCTCTTCAAAGCTCTGTGCTACTCAAGTTCGTGAGAACTTTGGAGATGGAATGAGTGGGAAATGAGGTGAAGGAGGTAGGAGGGGGGGCAGGAGTAGGTAGGAGGGGAAAATTTTGGGGGAGAGAAGGGGGCTGAAAAATCCCTAGGCAAGGGAAGAGGATGTGTTTTTGGTTCATCCCCAAAACAGCTTGAACGGTCTGATCCTGAATTGGTGCACTGGTGGTTGCTGGTTCACTCCAACCTTCCTCTTCTAGTCCTTTAAGATGAAATAGCTATAAGTAGCCTAAAGTGAAATAACCTACAATACCATAAATAGTTTTAAATAATGTAGGGTGAAATAATTTAGATTAATGAAAAGGAGCCTTATAATAACTGAAAATAACTTAACATAGGTAGTATTATTATGTTAACAAAAATCTTATGCATTTATTAAACATTTTTTTTTTTTAAAAATGGTCATTGAAATGTTATTGAATAGTGATATTCAAAAAAAAATTTGTTCAAATGATTTTACACTTTCAAAAAGAAATAAATGTCATTATGTACATTATTGAATTTTTTTAAAAACTTGAATTATTTCATTTGGACAAAATTTCAATAAAATATGAATTTTTAAAGTTTATGTTTTTGTAATGTTTAAAATGAAGTATTTGATAAATAAAATGCAATGTAACATATTATCACAACAAGTGGGGTGGTTTGATAGTAGGGGTGTTTACTTCCATCCTAAAAATTTAAGTGATCAAACCTCACAAATGGTGTGTGCGGTAAATAGTGGTAAGTTGATCGAATATTCTTTTATATAGTTCCCTAGAATAGGTACCTAGGTTGATTACATGGTTTATGTACTTAGCCTAAGTAATGACATGTGTCAATAATTCATAGGTTGAAAATATCAATAATATTATATATTAAATAATTTAAATTTAATTAATTTTCATGTTGCTTAGTTAATTAATTAGCAAGTGAAATGGCTTGGTCAATTTGTATTTCACTTGAAAGCGAAAAAACATAAAATCAAAGAAAAGTCTGAAAACCAAGAATGTTTAACTTTCTCCACCTTCAAGTATTTATCCTTTTCCACCACCAAGTGCATTGCCAACCTCTTTGCCTCATCCTTATTTTCATAATAAAAGAAAATTTCAGAAACCAAGCTGCATTACCAATTCATGAACATGGCGCCAACATTGCATGAAAAATACAAACCAAAACTCATAAATTGTAAACAACAAAAACACAAGAAAAATAACAAAACATAAAGAAGTGGAAAATGACTCCTTTAACTCCCATGATACCAATTGTCCTTTCCTTTGGCACTTTTTGCCAATCACATTTGATGAAATAAATCATCTAACAATTTAGGGCTTTGTTAAATTAAGGTTGAGTCACACAAATTAATTTGTTAATGTAGGTTCAAGTCACATTAACACAACCCAATTTGGACCAAGGGAGTTACCCTGGGCCATGGATATTGCAACTTAATGAATTTCTTCCATGGAGATTCACTTAACAAGCATAAAGTTCATTGAATTTGTAAATTTCTTGGGAGTGCTTAAAAAATCTAAGACATACAATAATACTTGTCTAGGAATTTCATCTTATAAAAATTGTAGCATACTTGTTCTCTTTGCACTTCCTTGGTTACTATAGAGCCTTTTTCATCCTTAAGAGTTGAAATGACCATGTTGTTAGGTTTTGGTTTAATTGCAACAAAAAACTTTTTGTTAATAGTGCTACCTTTGAGCTTTCACCTAACCATGGCTTGTATTTGTTAAAACCTATTGCCTTTACCTCCTCAAGATCTTGGATCGTACTTTTCAAAAGTCCCACATTCTATTGTTGCACCTTGTCATGAATTACCTTTTGAAGATCCACATCTGTGAGCTCCAACTTGTGCCTCAACTCTAGTTCTTCCTTACAAAAATCAAATACACTTACAAAATGCTTTGTAAAATTTGATAATTTTCTCATATTTGTGAAAAAGATAGTGCCTTTTCATAAGCATGCATAAAAGTTGTGGATCTAGTTTCTTGTCTACTCAAAATATCTAATGTTCATTTTTCAAAATGAACACTTATGGCAAATGCAAGTCCACACATGAATACACAAGTTTTTCAATCCCTTTGTTAGGCCTCTCACAATTCCAAGCTTTCACATTACATTCATTTTTAAAAGTCCATAACTTCTTTTTAAATGATTAGATGACTTTGATCTATAAATTTTTTTCCTAAAAACATTTATTATAATGGTTAATATCAATGTGAATTTTTTCTTCATTTCATTTATTTATTTATTTTTCCAATTGTAGTTATGTTTAAACATGAAAATTGTTAAATGTTTATCATGCCTTAACCTTTATTGAATGATATCATTGGTTTCACACTATTTTTAATTATGATAATACAAACATATTATTCCTAAAGACATTTTTTCCTAATTATTCATTTTTATGTCCTTTGTGAATTTTCTAAAATACTTCACTTGGAGCATGCATGCAAAAACATAAAAATATATATTTCTCAAATTTTGATTTCCACATGTAATTTATAATATGTTTAATGAATTCATGTGATTGAAATTTTAAAACTTATTTTTTTCCCGAGGGACACAAAATCCATATTCATATTTATAATCTATAACAAAACATATTTATAAATTTAAGAGTTCAAAAATACAATGTACTCTTTTTAATTGCAAAAAACATTTATGAATTACATTACACATATAAACTACCATACATATTTGAGTTTAAATCATAAAAATTTCAATAAAATTATCCTATATTACTAATACAAAATTCGGGTGCAATTCATTCAATTCATTAGCTTAAATCACCATGCAATTTTAAAAGTGAAAGATTCATGCCCACTTTAATGAATTCATCTTAATTAAAGTTATTTCATTATAAGCTCACTATGTAAACATCATCTTTCACTACTAATTTAAATAATTCATGATTGTAAATAGATTTATTTTTATGTTGTTGTCTTAAATACTTTAAGCTACTTTAAGTTATACCCTATGTTATTTTATGCTACCTTAAGTTATTTTAAGTTATATATTAAGTTATTATATGTTGTTTCAAATTATACCTTAGGTTATTCAAGGTCATTCTACTTTATGTTATTATAGGTTTTTTTATCCTAAGGTATAATAACTTAAAATAAAATAAGATAGAATAATGTAAAATAACCTAGAAAATAATAAAATAACCTAGAATAACAATTTTTTTTTAAAGGCACAATAGTTTAGAATAACTAAAAATAACTTATGATAAAGTTTTAAAATAACTTTGGGTAAAATATCCAATTATAACTTAAAGTAACATAATTTTAAATAACCAAGAATAACCTACAATAAAATCATGTAAAATAACAAAAAATAATAATAACCAAAAATGGCATGTAATAAAATAATCAACAATATCTTACAATATAATAGTCAATAATAACATACAATAGAATAGCCAATAATAGCCTATGGTAAAATAATTTTAAATAGCCAACAATAGACTACAATAAAATAACCAACAATAATTTATGATAAAATAACCAATAATAGGCAACAATAGCCAATAATAATCAATAATAGTCTACAATAAAATAACAAAAACCTATGATATAATAACTTATGATAAACTAACCAAAAATAGCCTAGAATAGCCTATGGTAAAAAAGAATGTGCATAATGGGTGTAAGTCACATTAACACAAACCATGACAAGTGTTACACATGTTTAGTTTTTCATGTTTAAAAGGGATAATTTAATTTGATGTTAAAAGTATAAGATTTTTTCATATAACAAGGTTCATAATATATCATTGGAACGTGTGAATTAATTTTTAAAAGTTTTCAAAAACATTCATTAAACATTGTAAGGTGTGGATTTTAACATTAAAAATATTTATAATTTTTTTTTTGGAAAATTACATATATCTTGAAATCTTTGCATAAAGTTTGACATAATAATATAAATAATTTTTTTAAAAATTTTAAAATATATTCTAAAAAAAGTCCCCAAAAGTAAATGGGTGTGGTTCATTTTTTTCTGCATTAATAATATGTCATGATAAAAAAATATCATTCATTTAAATAGTGGTTCAATAATTAAGGACTTGTTTCTTAAACATGGAGGTGAAAAGAGGTGAATGGTTCAAACTTTCACATTTGCACTTTTGGTTGGTGGGCTAGGTTCCCAGCTTAGGCTAGGTAATTTAGTGAAGGTTCCTAAGTGCCTAGCTTAGGTTTCTAATTAATTTTTAGTGAATTTGATTAACTATTAATGAATTCACATGTTTGTAACAACTAATCCTTGCTCACTAAGGGGTTGGTCATTTTCACCATTGTAAATTTGTCCAATGTCACTCAAAATTTAGTGAAACATAGAGTGAACTTGGATGCATATTGGTGTAATGTAACCTTTGATTACATTTCATCACTTACAAAAAATAATGATTATAACATACATTTTGGTGTATTGCATTATACTTTTCCTTGATTGTTTTTAATTATTGGATTATCAAGTGTGTAGATGTTGATGATACCTAAATCACCATAAGGTAATTCCATCAACTTGATCTCTTACATTCTATTACCACCTATTGTCCAATGTTTTATCACAAATTTTGCCCATTTTGGGTCCATAAAATGAAAGTGCCACCCTTTCCCACCTCACCTTGTTGAATTTGTGAAATGTAACCCTTGTCAATTTCCTTTAACCAAGTTTGAAGGTCAAGCCATAACATTTTTACAACTATTTTAACTCCTTTTTTCCTAAGTTTATGTTCTTGTAAGCTAACTTGCAAGGACAACCCTTGAAAAAAATAATGCAATTTGTGAACTTCTCCCTCCAAGTTGAGTCCACAAACATTGTATGATATTGTGTGTAACTTCATGAAGTTTTGTTCATGGTTTGGGAAGTATTACTTGGGGTCCCATCTTGTTGTCCCTCTTTACCTTGAACAATATAAAGGTTATCTATGTAGCTAAAATTTGATCCTCCCTTTTTTTCACTTCCTTCTTCACTTTCAAAATTCTCCATATATCCTATTACTTTTTGGTTGCCTCCCACCTTCCTAGGTGACCAAATTATGCGAATGGCAACTTGCATTGATCCTTCCTCAACTAAGTCAATGAACATACTAACATAATTTGCAATTATTTCCATCCCCACATTCTTGACCTTATGAATCTTTGTTATTTGTTTTCCTTTGGAGGTCACCTATCACTTTTGGTTTCTTGGCCCCTTTTGTACACACTACATCAAAACCATGAATTTGAGGCATCACAACAACCTCCTTACCCCTATTGCTTTACACATTTTCAAGCTAGTGTTGAGCTTCAACTTTTGTTGGGGCTCTTTTTGTCTTATCCGTATGCTTCCTCATTGCCACTTTTATAAAACCATCACTATCTACCTTCAAGCTTGATCGATTAGTTTTTTAACCTTGAGTCTCATTTGGTTTCCATTCTAGTCCTTTGATGTGACTTGTGTGCATTTCCCTAATGGTATGATTCTCTCTTCTTTCCCTCCCACCAATTTTTAATCTTCCATTATGTGTAGCATCCATTGCACACTTTGTTCATCATATGGATCAGTCTTCAAATGGTAACATAATTAAGGTGCACCACATTAGGATCCTTAAGACTTGCAAAACTTTTGGATTGAATTATGGTACCCATTATTGGTAGATTGTAGTTTTCCATGGTGTCTTGTGAAAAGCCATCATGAACAATTTCTTGGTTCCTTTAAAAATTTCAAAACTCAAATACATGAAACCCCTCCTTGCATCCATACAAAAGTTGATGACCTTAACCTTCACTCACTAAAATAATTCATGTTCTATGTAATCACTTCTTAAACAACTAATGGTTTTCAACAACTAAAAAATCAACTATGAATCATATTTGTAACTATCTAGCTTATGTGGCAATATGTGTATTTGCAATCTAGTGGTTCCTACAACTAATGAATGAATGGAATGTATGCTCAACATAATTTGGGAATGTATTCAATACTATATACAAACAAACAATTTTTTTTGTAAAGTATTGAAGTGACTAACCAATGACAATAACTATAACATGATATAACATATGACATTATGATATGGCATATGATATTAAAAGGATTGATGTCTTATACAACCACCTACTAAACAACTTGTAATATTATTTAAGATATGATGTGGATAAATAATGTCCATCACTTTACATTTGACATGAGTAATTTTGTCACATGGTTGTAAATATGTAATCAAACTAAATAATTGTAGTCATAACATAGTTGTGGGTCCAAACAACATATAATGAGCCAATATGTTTATTTTGCATTTAGGACTATTATCCTTTTTAGGGTCCTTTTACCCAAAAAACATGATTTCCTAAAGAGAAATTAAATGAAATGTTTTGAAACTTTTTATATATTGTATTTATAGTTTCCCCAACATGTCATATGTTCTTTTATAATAAAATTTGGAGAAATATATGAAAGTTTTCGAAAGTGCACAAATTTTGCTAGATTTTGTGTTTCGTTTTGAAAATTTGTCATAAATTCAAACCATAGCCAAACATGTTAACACTTTCAAGTTTAATTTTTTATATTATAAATTACAAGTTTTTTTTTAAACAACATATACATTGCATCACATTTACATGTCGAAATGACTCATGAATTTTTTTTTAAACCTTACTTTTTGATAAACACAAAATTTAAAAGAGTGAAAATTTGAGTGCTTTTGAGATGTGTCTAATAGTATCAAAGAATATTGCAAATGTGTATTTGCAATCTAATATTACATTCGTAAAGTTTTCATAGGTCATTTAATACACACATTCATAAAAAATTTCATAGGTCATTTTGTAATGGTAATAGTCACGTATGCATTACATGAAAACATATGTACATACATGAAGATCAAGTGGAATCATTTTTTAGGGATTTATAAAAATGTTATAATTTAGTTTTTTATTTTTACAAATGGTATGCTTACATGTATGAAGGTTGAATCAATGATAATTAAATTTATTTTTTCTAAAAATCATGTGATATATATGTGTACGTTTATAGTTAAAAACAATTCAATGAAATTATTGAAATAAATATACAAATATAATTTTATTATTAATTATTAAATCAAGTTACAAATATTAATGAATTATATTCAATTTATAACTGAAATCAGAATTTAGAAAATAAAATTTGAATACTATTTAAATAAATTTAATTTGAAATTAATTTCATTGTGAAATCACATAATTAATTAATGATATGATAATGCATAAGATTTGAAATATATGTGTTTATATTTACATGATAACATAATAAATCACAAATTGAAATATTGGTTAGATAGTTAAGGAGCTGGTTTGTGGCCATGGAAATGAGGGCTCAATTCCCATTTATGAAATTTAAAACTTGTGTCCTAAATGATTATAACATGAATACATATTTTTAAATTAAATGTAGATCCATGTGAACATTACACATAATTGTTTTGGATATAACATGACACCACGTTATGTTGAGTTGTTTAAACAAGTTGTATGGCATGATTCTATGAAC
>Ga0209208_10004441_pt1 | contig 19870 bp, 15 predicted proteins | sample S1TSphfallax_3_FD_187694 | JGI IMG/M metagenome (GOLD analysis project Ga0209208, IMG submission 187694) | Host-associated microbial communities from peat moss isolated from Minnesota, USA - S1T2_Fd - Sphagnum fallax MG (SPAdes) (version 2) | ecosystem: Host-associated > Plants > Peat moss >...
CAGATATACAGGATTTGTGGAATAGGCTTGTGCTGAGGTATGGGAAAAATAAATAAATAAATAAATGCCTATGTGATTAATTAAATTGTTAGAATGGGAGCCTTGAATTTGTTTTGAAGAGTTGCAAGTAGTGACCTAGTACTTAAATGTTGCTTGTCTTTTGGCATGTACCCATCCATGCTTAAGATATGTGAAGTGCAAAGTTCTTTTAACAAGAAGAAGCTGGAGCTTTTGTTGTTGGGGAGGTTCGTGTGTGAGTGCATTCTTGCAAGGGAGGGGAGCCCAAAGGTGTGAGCCCCAAGGGTGTTAACAAACCTCAGGAGAATTTGCAAGAGTACTGGAAACAACTCCTTTTGTGTAAACAACTCTTGTTTTTATTTCCTTGCTTCTTTCCCGTTTTGTAAAAAAGAAATATTTCCATGGGAACATGGGAACATATAAAATTGGAGGAGCTCCCCCAGCATAACAGCCTAGGGTTAGTTCCTTGTTGTTCTTTGTTTCTTGAAAGTTGGAGCTCTAGTTTGTTTAATGTGAATTTTTTTTATTTTTTTTATTTTTTGGGGGGATCACTTATGAATGTATTAAACAAATGTTGAATCCAGTTTTGGATTCCCCCAAAACTACACCACACCAAACTCATTGAACACCAAACAAAAGGGTTAGGGTGGGGTATGCTATATAAGTGTTGTTTTCCAAGGAGTCTTTTCAATTTTGTGCCCTAGTGAACTTTCATATTTATGCATTTAAGTTATTCACTTCCATTACAAAATTCCTATTATCGATCATAAAATTTTTAACAATGGGCAAAAATAGTGAAACATTGTGCAGGTTGTTAGTAGCTAGGTGATAAAAAAAGCCTTTACTCTATAATAACTAATCTCAAGTTTTCAACACAAGCCAAAATATAATTTTTTTTCAAAATCCTCATATAAAAATAGACCTATTTACTATTACTATTATTATTATTATTATTATTACCTAGGGGGGCCAAAATCCCTAAAGCTATTATACTCTAGAATGAATCTGAACACAATATCCTTGCCTTGTGTAGGTATGGCCAATAAAAGCCATGAATTTACCTAAAAACAGGGCCTCATTTGCGTGATCTCTGCTCACATACAACTCCCAAAAGTGAGCAACAAAAAAATTTCCCCAACAATTCTTTTTTTGTTTTTTTCACTTTTGCAAACAAAGTCAAACATCTTCCTAGGGTTTTGTTTTTCCTTTTCTTTTCTTTTGCTTCCAAGAACAATTGAGTAGGTAACAACATTGAATTCATATATGGGACACAAAAATCTCCTTTCATTCCATAGTGTCCAATGCAATACAAAGTGAAAATGCGGGGAGGGAGGGGGCGGATTGGTGTAAAAAACTCTACGAATCATTGTGTGCAGCACAAGGGATTATGTGACCTAGCGCACACCAATGCTAGTTAGTTATGACTCACTTGTGGTTCATCGAGGGTTGGCGTCTCTCCAAATCATTGTTGGGGCAACTAGGACTTATGTGACCCGGCAGCACCCACTCCGAATCATTGTGGGGAACTAGGGATTATGTAACCTAGCACACACCAATGCTAGTTATGATGACCCAGTTGTGGTTCATCAAGGGTTGGTGTCTCTCCGAATCATGGTTGGAGGAACTAGGGCTTATCATTGTGGGGAACTAGGGATTATACGACCTAGCACACACCAATGCTAGTTATGACTCGGTTGTGGTTCATCAAGGGTTGGCATCTCTCCGAATCATTGTTGGGGGAACTAAGGCTTATGTGACCCGACACCCACACCAATGTGAGTTATGACTCTGTTGTGGTTCATCGAAGTTCCACTTTGGTAACCTATTCTATACACCCTCCAGCATCCCTCTCAAACTCCGTAGGTAACCCACCCAAGTTACCTCCTAACATACATAGCTAACCTTATTCTCCACCTCCTACCTACTTCCCTTTGCTACCTACTAACTGGTTCACCCTGGTCAACTTCATGACAAAGGTGGGATTTTCTTCTGTCAAGTCTGACATGTTGTTGGTGCAAGAAGTACCCTGCCTCACTCCTCAGGCCTTGGACACAGGAGAAATCCCAAAGATTTAGGCAAATCTCCATTAGTCTTTGAAGATCACAACCGTATCGGAGCTGGTAGGGTTGCCTCCTCCACCCCCAACCGCCCAACACACACACACATACACACCCAGAGAACAATACCACACAGAACTGACAGTCACAGTGTAACTGAGGGATGAATGATGGATCGATAGGAACACTTTTCTGTTTGGTTGCACCTCCTACAACAACCTACTTGCACTCCCCTACATACGAACAAGTGTTCTGTGGTTCTTTGATTTTGTTAATAAGCTCTCGTCTTGAGCAGCAATAAATGGCACTCACCACCAACCATTCATTGTGATACTCGCTCCCTGAGCTCCCTCCCAAACATGGGCGTAATTATTTAATCCCCTGGAAATTTTTGGGAAAGAACCTTGTACAAATTCTGTATCCTGAGAGTTTTTGTCATGATTCCAAAAGCCATGGGGACACTCACTCCAGGGTGAACCCCGGAGAGGGGGAGGGGGGCATCGGCCCCTTCAATCATTAGAAAAAAAGGAGAAATACAAAGGGGGGAGCAAGTGCCAAGTGATGGCAGTCTCGCCCTTCCCGAAGATGTGGTGATGGAGCCACTCAGCCTTGAAGGCCTTCTCAATGCTAATCTGGATATTCAGGTCTTTACTCCGACTAGGGGCCAAGGGGACACTCACTCCAGATATCAGCTAGTAATCAAAGAGACAGCTATTGGGAAAATTGTCAGCAGTTTCCGGTTCAACCTGCCATAAGCTTGTGATGGGTCATTTTGCTTGTGATGCGTCATTTTGCCCGGCTCCTGTACAAGCTGGAATCAAAGCCTGAGGTATTGAGAGATCCGTATAGAGAGGGTTACGACTTACAACCTCCTCTATCTGAACCAGTAGAGCCCCTAAGAACAACCCAGTGACTTAGCAGTCACCAGTCGTTCATACAAGGACACTAAAAACTAGGTAACACCTTCGGTGGGGAAAGTGAAAGTCTGACAGATAATATCGAGGAAGGGACTTCAATAATGTCATCCATGGCCAGACAGTGATGTGCTATGAAACTACTCTCCTGTCAATACTCAGCTGCTAGGACACAGACTAGTAGAAGCAAAGTTTTGACATTGCCAAACATGTGAAATGAGTTTCTTGTACTATCTCTTTCTACCACCACGCTCCTTGAACCCTAACGAGAGGACCTCTGCGGGCCCGATGTTGTAGTACGCAAGAGACAAGTTGTCCTTGAGAAATCCTGCACGACCACTCAGTTTCTGCTTGTTGGCAGCCAGAGCTATTTCTGTTGCAATCCTTTCCTTCAGGCTTCCGATTGTCTCCGTCAAAGTTGTGATCATGAGCTCTAAAGTCTGGCCCCTCAAGTTGCCTTCCCCTTCCACGGCTGGTACCGCTACACTAATCCGCACAGCACCCTGCCCAGAATTCCCAAGAAAATCAGTACTTTGGGACTTTCGCTGAAATGGAAAATTATCATAGTACCAACACAGGTTTTCCCAATGAGTTACATGCCATCTCTATACTGGTCAACATACAACAGGGTCAGCCAGAGGGTTTCAGACTCCGGATGCAGCTTGGATGGAGAATGTGCAGCTTAAGGGGGAGCAATGCCTGTTTTGGGGGAGGAAGCAACAGCACAACAGTGACCATAAGCTGCACAGAGGTCTCACTGCCAGAGTGGGACTATCCATGTTTGCATCAAATCCATTCTGGCCTTCCAAGACAATGTGGAGGACTTCAAACTCCACTTCAGAAAGCGGCACATGAAGGCGCACACCATGAAGTCATCAAACTGTACTAAAAAGTCATCCTCTGATGGGAGAGACCCCCAGTGAACGCATTAACTAAGAAAATTCGTCTTTTCACCTCCATTCAAGGGGAGACGAAGAAACAGGGGGAGGAGGAGACTAAAAGAGAGAAAGAGAACAGACCAATCAACAACAATTTCTCAGCAGATTCCAAGATGTGGAGGTCAAGAACCTAACCGATACAGGTCACTCAACCACCACAGCAAACCACCACCAGCCTCAACAAAACAAGAAGGACTAAGAACACATCACACTTTTCTCAAGCGCCCACGACCAGTGCAGGAAAGAGGCACATACCGGATGCTGAGCAAGAAACTGGTCCTCTGGTATTAGAGGGAATTCATCCACCTTCTGGCGTTTGGGTTCTGGCTCCTCTGGAGGCGGCGGGGGAGCTTCCTCTGGGGGAGGGGGTGGAGGCATGGCAGACAGCTGAGGAGGTGGGGGTGGCAATGGCATCGCTGGAAGAAAAGGCCTCGGTGGTGGGGGCATCGGTGCATATTGAGCCATCGATCCACCTGGAGGTCCTAAGGGCTGTTGAACCACTGGAGGCGGCGGGGGCATAGGAGCTGGAGGTCGTGCAATCAAAGGAGGTCCAGGAGGCAGAGTCTGGGGAGCTGGAGGTGGGCGCAACGGTGGTGGGGTGGTGAGAATTGCAGGCCTTGCAGGCGTGGGGGCCAACGGAGGCGTAGATGCTGCAACGGACTGTCCGGGCACGTTCAGAGGGCGAGGGATGTTCAGGGCCAGGCCAGGAGGAGGAAGGGGAGGCCTGGCAGGCGTTGCGGCAAGCTTGGGAACGGGTGGTGCAACCGGGCCTGGAAGAGGTCGCCCATCGATGGTCAGGTTTGCCTTTTCTCTGTGAATTGCAGCAATTTGCTCTTCCAAGGTCATAGTTTGGGCCATGGCTTGGGTCGCAGTGCGGCTGATACTGCCTGTGTGCCCATCCCAGATCACTTGCTTAGGGTCTTCCTTCTTCACCTCAATCTCAGCCTTCACTGCATTCGAAACCTCCTCCTCTGTGGTTCCAAAAATATCGGGCCGAGTCCGAGCCAAACCCACAATGTTGCGAGAAATCTCGTCATCTGTTGCGAGTGTCGTCTCCCTCAGCTTAGCCATCATACGCTCCTTTTGCTCCTTGTACTTAGGGTCGATGAGAGAGATTCGCATGTGCTCTGCCATCTCGTTGACAGGGATGAGCTCGTTGGTGATGGGTGACACCACGAACTTCAGAGGGTCCTTCTCAGCGGCAAGCCGTTCTTCCGGTCGCTTCCAGCTCGTTACAATCCTCATCGGTGCCTCATCTTCATCATCAGGTGGCGGCTGTGCATCCTCTGCACCTTTACTGCCGTTGCTGTCTGAGATTGTGGTGGACTTCATTCCCTCCTCCACCAAATGCAACTCCTCTTCGTCCATCTCCATCTCAACTTCCTTACCCCCCTCAGTAATATCCTCCGCGACTTCCTCCGCAGCTACAGCCTTGCTTCTCCGCACCACTTCCTCGATTGTCATGGGCTGTGGGAGCTCGTCATCCTCCTCCTCCGCAAACTCGATGGTTTCAACCACCACAAAGTCATGCCAGTCGATAAGCGCCATCTGCAGGCGCTCCTGTTCAATTTCATCCTCTGCTCTCTGTCTGGCTCTCTCCTGGGACCTCTCCCACTCCAACCGATGAAGGCAGCGTTCGAGAACAGCTGTCTTATTATCCACGTCTTTCTTCAATTTCTCTACGAGCCCCTTGGGTGGCATGAGTACCTTGGAGTAGGCATCGGCCAGGGTGATGAAAAACGTGAACATGCTGTGTGTTGGCTTCAAGAAGTTGAACTGCGGATTGGCGTGCTCTCGACTGGTTAACCCCGTGAGAAAACTCTTCCCATTCTGCGCAACAAATTGAGCTGTAAGCTTGATGATATCATGTTCTAAGCTCGTGATTCCCTCCGGCAATCGCACCGTATACTGATCCTGCTCCGGAGGCTCTATTACTTTGGCCGGAGCCTTGGTGGCAACTTCGACCGCGGCCGTGTCTGCCCCCGCTTGCTTACCGGGGAGGGGAGTGCCGCTATCGTCCAAGTTGGGAGCGGCAGCGGCAGGCGCAGCGCCTGCCGCTTGGTTAGGCGCCTGTGCGGGCGCAGCGAGCTGTGCCTTGAACTCGCTAACCCTATGCTGGTAGTAGGCATGATAAGGATCCGAGGAATTCAAGAAATTGAACTTCACATTGTTCTTTTCGTTAGCGAGAATGCGCTTCTCGAACTCAGGTCCGTTGCGAGCCACGAACTGCGCTGTTTTATCAACGATACTACGAATGTCTGGAGGGGGATGGATCATGCCTATAGTCTTGGTTTGCGTAGCCACCGAAGGAACGGGTCGAGTCGCCGCTGCCGCCCCAGCGCCATTCTCCTGCTCTCCGTCCACCATGTCCTCCTCGACGACCTGCGATGGCGGTAGCGGCCCAAGACCATCCAGCAAAGGTGCTGGCAGCGCCAGCACCTCTCCGATCCCCGGCATTTCTTCTACACCTCTCCAAAATTCTCTGCAAAAAAAGAATCCCGATCACGCCACACACGATCGTAATGTCTCTCTCACGGGCGCATACACACGCAACCCCTCTACCACGCCTCGGGTCTGATGTCGCGACGAAGAATCAGGTCGCAAGTCGCGAAGAACATCAGGACAGGACTTCTTCGCGAAGAAACAAACCCCAAACCCTAGGGCTTCGCGAACCCTAACCCCTTGCGCTCGGAGGTGGGTGGTCCATCCGGGTATCAAGTTGGGTATAAGTTTTAGCCCCATCCGTCCGAAATTGGGTCCCTCACCCTGACCTTTCAGAAATTCCCCGTTAGCGTAGGAGATTGTTTTTAAATTTTCCACGCAATTTTTGCAGATCGGCACTAGCCAGCTGCTAGCAATCCCATGCCCAATGTTATCGAGACTTAAAAAGAACTTGCTCGGCATTGCCCTACTTGGCCTAATGACAAACCTGGGCCACATTCGTTGTTTTTGCAAGCTAACCCTAAATGACAAGAACAATAACTATGACAACAACACAAATGTGGCAACAACATGAACATGCACAAGCATGTAGGTTTGTAAAAACCCAAAGTGGTTTACATCCATTTTGTTTAAATAAATCCATCCACATTCATATTTCTTGGATTTGAAACGGTTTCAAATTGAACTTTTTCGCCCATTTGTCAAACACAAGATTTTGCCACATGTATACATTTGTGTGATGAAAACAAATGGATGTAAACCACTTTAAGGTTTTACAACCCTATATGTTTATTCATGTTGTTATTTTTGTTATAATTTCATTCTTACAAGGTTTCAATGTTGTTTGTTAGTTATAGACGTTCTTGTGCTTTAAGAATCTTGTGTTGTTTGTTTTGTTGTTCATGTTGTTGTTCGTGTTATCATGTGCTTCTATTAGATATCAAGTTGTTATTATTTTGAAATTGTCGTGGCTTTAGCCTTGGGCTTGCGACTAAGGCAAAGGCATGGGAAGGTGCAAGCTAGGAGTGCAACTTGGGGATCATATACCCACTCTCGAAAGTGCGAGAGAGTGTGAGGGAATGAGCCCACACACTCCCAAGTGGACTCCCACTTTGGGAGTTAGAGTTATGATGGACTACCAAACCTTTAGAGAGAAATTTGAAAGGTCAAAACTCATTGGATTGAAAACTTCCTTATATCATTGGAAAACTCTTAAAATGTAAATGTTTAAAATGAGGTCACATTATTCATTTGATTACTTACAACACAAGTTATGGCCAAAAGAAGGGTTGGGAGTCAAAGTGTGAATTTGACTTTTCACCATTAAAAGTTCAAAATCTCCTTGATTTACATGAGTGTAAGAAACATGCTACATATTGTTAGAAATTTCTCGACAAGGGCTATAAATTTGATTAAAATTTTGTTTAAATTAGAGATCTTGACAAGAAGTTATGGGTGTCCAAAGTGGCGAAAGTCTTAATTTCAAAAAATTTGGGACTCCCAATTTGGAGTTTTAATGAAAATGTCATTCGGGTTTAGGGGAAGCTACCATCTACCCTTATATTATTACTAGTGGGTAACCCATGGTTACGCCACTCCAGCCACCCTAAACGCTCTGTTAAGCTCTACTATCTGCTTGGTTGTTTTTTGGTTTGTCTTCACACTACCAATCCAATCACAAAGCTTTGTTTTCGTAACAAAAGTCCCCCTCAAGGGCAAACTGTGGCACCCATGTTGGTACCTCCACCTTTTTTGAGTGAGGCATCTTAATGGTCATATTAAGCCCGAAAGATGTTCCATTTGAACTCTGAGACCCTGATTTTTCTTCCCTTGCACTTTTCAAAAAACTCGAGACCACAGCAAATATGTTTGCTTGATCAGGCTGTGCATTTATTGAGTAGGTAACCCATGGCTACGCCACTCTAGCCGCCCCGAACGCTCTGCTAAGCTCTACTGTCTACACGATCATGTTACAACACCTCTGTGTAAACAACATTGCAAATGTACACACCAGCAAGTGCATCTTCATGAACATCCTCCCACCCATCTGTAACCAACAGTTTCACCCCCTCGGGGCACCCAATGCGCGACATGGCCACATACAACTAGCCATGTGTAAATACAGGCTTGGGCAGAAAAATGTCGACCATCTTTAATGTCTGCCCTTGCGCCTTATTGATGGTCATGGCAAATGCAGGGCGCACAGGGAACTGGCGACGGGGCAGAGTAAAAGGCATTCGTTCTGTGTCTAAAGGTGTGATGCTTAGCCGTGGAACTAACACTTGTTGGCCCTTTGCAGGACCTGTTGCCACCTCTGCTTTAATGACATGCTGCATGAGTTGAATGACAATGAGCCTGGTACCATTAGCCAGGCCGCTGGTCATGTTGCGTAATAATATGATGGGACAACCCTCCTGCAAGTGTAGTTCATGGGGTGGTACGCCCGAAAAACCGAGTGTGTTCAAGAACTCAGTGGGGGAAATGCCATGTTGCTCCCCATGCACCACAAAATCCGCACTGTAATACACGCGGTGATGTGCGGGCGAACCATTATGCTTTGTGAATGCATATTTGTCATTGATGAGTTTATTGAGTGCATCCACATCTTCGTTCAAAGGTGTAAGAATTGCACGTTCAATGATGTATGCAGATCTTGCAGCATACTCAACAATAGATGACAAAGCGCCATACACTTCTTCAATCAAATCTGCCACGGTAGGGCCATTGCAGCACATGTCATGAAGAATAAGAATGGAGTCTTCACCAACATAGGGATACACGCGCTCTGTGCCCGGACCACACGTTGCAAGTAATCAGCAAATGTTTGCTGCCGTGTGGCATCTACCTGTGCATGCGCCCCACCCTAAGCTAGCAACCTTTGCACGCGCATGTTGGTGTGCAACTTGAATACACGCACATGTTGCCATATGCTGGAACGGTTCAAAGCTGCAGCGAAGACATCTCCCCTGGTGCGGTGGGGCACAACAGGCAAAATTTGCCGAAAATCGCCGCCAAACACCACAACCAAGCTACCAAAGGGCAAGAACTTGAATGTTGGGTTAATGACAACCATGATGTCTTGCAAAGACCTATTGACAACCTCAAAAACATGCTTGTGCATCATGATAGCCTCATCCCACACAATGAGCGCAGCCGCTTGCAAAAGTGCTGCCAGCTCAGAGTCCTTACTGATGTAGCATGTGGACATGTTGTTGAGGCCTTGCACAGGGATCTTGAAACGTGAGTGTTTAGGGTTTAGGGTTTAGGGTTTAAACCCTTAAACTGCCTCCGTCCAGTAGTAATGCAACAATGCCAGACGATGCCACAACAACAGCGACCCGACCCTGTGCGTGCACAGTGCTCAACAAGCAACTGTAGAGAAAGGTTTTGCTAGTGCCGCCAAGGCCATCGACAAAAAATGCACGGCGGTCGACAATGGCCATGACATTGTCATAGACAGCCCGTTGCTCAGGGTTAAGTTGCGGCACGTGCTCATCTCGCATGGCTGCTTGCGTTGTCGCGTCATACCTGGTAATTTCGTCTGCCACCACAACACTTACAGGCTGGGCCGCAGGCGTCGACAAGCCAAATGCTACCAAGCCCTGGCTGCTGTTGAGGTGTGCCAACTGCAACGCCAACTCTTGCAGCACCATGTCTCGGATGCCAACATCGAGTTGCCGCGCTGGCTCGCCCTGCACGTTATAAGAACACACACAACATAGTGAGCATTGAGCGCGAACAACATGCAAACCATGACCATGCAAAGCCGCAAGGCAAGCTGACATGCAAAGCCATACACGGGCAGAGCTGAGCACCAACCTATTGTGTTTGATACAAGAAGTCTTCTGCCATGTCCTCCTTGAAGCGTTCCCACAGAGCCAATGGGTTTGCAACAGCATTGAACACCAGCAAGGCAACAAACAATGCCCTGAGGCATGAGGCACTGGCCATGCTTGCAGCCTCCTCCATGCACTGGGCCCACTCAGCATTGTCCTGTAGTAAACCACGCTGCTAACATGCTTCTTTGAAAGATGTGTGCTGTGTGGGATGTTGCAAGTGTTTGTTGGTGCACGCGAAGTCCTCAAAAGACGTAGCCCCATGCACATGATGTAGCAAAAAACGCAAGAAGTACCTCTCCCCCTCGGAGGGTTGCACAAAATACATGCGGCCGATAAGCAGCAGACCTGGCGTCAGTGTGCGGAGTGCCCATTGTTTTTCCTTCTTTTTCCATGTGGCAATGCATGGAAAGTCATGGTAAAGCGTGTTGAGAGCCAAGCACAATGGTGCAGATGGATTGAGATGCTCCCGTGCTGTTTTGTTAAATGCAAACCATGCAGTCAGAGTTGTGTGAGGGTTTCGGTTAAGTACGGCCGCAGCATCAGTGCCCTTTTGAAACAAGATGGTTTGACGCCCTTTCAAGTGCATAGCAAGCCGAACGACATTGGGGTGTTCCTTGTGCAGATCAAAGCCATACAGACGGTGGTTGGCCTCAGAAGCCAACACATACCGGTCGTCTTGTTAGATCTTGATCTCATCTCGCATGCGTGGCTAAGCGGGCGCAGCGCTATCAGGTGCAGCAACGTCCACCTGTGCATGGTTGTGGCCCTTGTAGACGTACTTATAGAGGTATTTGACAGCCGCGACGGAGGTACAGACCTCCACGTTGATTTGGCAGTTGAAGAGCAGGGACAAATATGGGTTGTAAAGCACCACCCAGCGATTGTCAAAGGCAAACCCACCCCTGCAGTAGCAACAGCCAAACAATAGTTGTTACGTGAGCGGTGTCACAGGTCAATAAGCGCAAGCATGGCAGCATAGTCGTGCATGTTGTTAGTCCAAATGCATGGTCCTACTGCTAGCACACTTACCGCTCAAATGTGTGGCCATCATCTCGGCGGCGGTATGTTGGGTAGGAGCCGGTGGTGTCAGTGGTGTGCTTTGTGAAGGCCTTAGGGTAGCCTTTTGAACAAACGTTGTCAGCCATGCAAGGGCAATGTGGGTTGATGGAGCCACAGGGGCCATGCAGCATATAACTTGTAACAACCTCAAAAAGAGTGGGGTGTGCATCCTTATCAGACAACTCTACAGACACCATGCGGTCGTACTCATCAGGCCCTCGTGGTTTGTGATCGGAGTGCAGAATGAGCAGAATGTGTGCATGGGGCAGGCCTCTCTTCTGCCACTCAATGACATGAATGTTAGCCACCACCTCACCAAAAATGCCCTTCTTCAAAAGCTCGTCCAGCAAGTGCTGTAATTTGCCAACAAAAACGTGTGTGACCAAATCAGGGCGGTCATTGGCAATCTCACCAGGCTTCAGCGCGTTAACAATCTCTTACCACTTGGGGTTACAGGTCATGGTGATGAACAAATCAGGCTTGCCATAATGGCGAACAATGGCCATGGAATCTTGGTACAACTGAGCCATGTGTCTGTGGCCACCAATGAATGAGGATGGCAATACAATGACCTGCCCAGGTTATTGATGTTGGCGTTGTTATTGGCAATTGCATCAGCCACGCCACCATAAATTGCAGCACGCAAAGGGCCCTGGTTGTTGCATATGTAAAACAGCCGTTGTGATTCCATTTCGCTATATTGGTCAACAACCCACTCTTGATACAAACGTTTGCCATACACAAAGATGGCGTGTGATGTTGGGTTCCTATTGTGCATGTGATAGCAAGCCCACTCCCGTGCAGTGATTTTTTTGCTTTGTGCAGGTTGTGCTGGCCCTGCATCTGCTGCAACATGTTCAGCATCACCTTCCTCCTCGCTGCCATCATCCTGTGCAGGTTGTGTTGGCTCTGCATCTACTACAACATGCCCAGCATCACCTTCCTCCTCGCCGCCAGCAGCCTACCGACGGACAGGGGCAATAGCAGCATGGGGCATGCCTGCCTGCCAGCCGGGCTCACCATGAGGATGGAACAGCACAAAGTGCAACGGATCGTAAGCAGGGTGCAGGTCACTGATCCTCCATAGCCCATCGCCACGTGCACGCACTCTGATGTCCCTGCCTCTAACCGACTCGTCACTACCGCTTGTGCAGGAGCAACAACATTTATGTCAATGAATGAGGAACATTGCATCAAGTGAGTGATGGCAACAAACAAACAGCACAACAATACACATTGTTGAAGAACCTCACCTGGCAGTAGCCCAGCCACTTCGGGGGCGGTAGGAGCATTGTAGCGGCGCTTGTCAACATTGTCGTCGACCCTAATGACAACTTCCCATTGAGGCAAGTCGTGCGCGAACATGTCCATGACTTGTTTGAAACGCTACACAAATGTGTTGTGATCATGCAACATCTACTGTAGCCCTGCCAAAGTTAGCTGATGTAAAGCAACGCCCGTAGCACCCAAAGCTGCAAAGCGTGCTGTGACTTGTGCATCCATGGAATCAATGATGTACAATTGGGCGAATTGTGGCACATCATGCTCGGTGGGTTGCAAAGGCCCCAGCAAGTGATGCACAGCCCCTTTGATGGCAATCATGCTGATCCCTTGTTCTGGGGAATGGATGTGCAGGCTCGTTAAGGCCATTTGCAATGCAGAGTTGTATGCACGAATGTTCTACCTGAAATCCTTAGTGGCAGGTGGCAAAGGTTGGTGCTCACTTGACACACTAGTGAGCAAATCTCTAAGTGGCTGAGGTGCAGGGGTGGGGAAAGCATTGCTCAACCCAGACATCTTGCCACCGCCGCAACACAAAGTGGTGCGCTTTTTCTCGTGCTCAAAGCGAAGTGCATTGTAGTGTGTGCACCTATGTGACATGGCACCCAATGAGTGTACCACCAACCCCTCCACCTCATCCGCAATGTGCAAGGCTTGCTTCCCAGTTCGACGGGCGTGAGCCCTTCGCCTGGCTGCTTGCCGCTGGTCAGCAGGTTGGGCTGCCCTAGCAGCACGCTTGGCAAAGGCATCTCGTTCCCTGACTGCCTGTTGTTCAACAGGTTGGGTTGCCCTGGCAGCACGCCTGGCAGAGGCATCCCGTTCCCTAACTGCTTGTTGTTTAGCAAATTGGGTTGCCCTGGCAGCACGCCTGGTAGAGGCATCCTGTTCCCTGGCTGCCTGTTGTTCAGCAAGCTGGGCTGCCCTGGCAGCACACCTGGCAAAGGCATCCCGTTCCTTGACTGCTTACTGCTGTTCAGCGGACTAGGCTCCCTTGTCTATCTTCATTTTTTTCCTATTTTTATGTGTTTATTTATTTATTTATTCTATTTTTTTTCAAAAAAATAGTTTTTCTAATATGTTTTATAATATATTAATTATAAAAAAAACTTATGTATTTTTGTTTGATTAGATGCAGGTTTGAAGTTTGGAAAAAGAAAACAAACCTCATTTTTTTCTCAAGTATGGTTTTTTTTTCTTTATTTTGCTCTCTGTTTTGTTTCTTATTTTTTGTCATTTATTTTTTAATTTTCTTTTAAAATTATTTTCTTGTATTTCCCTTTTTTGTTTTATGTTTAAATATGTTAATTTTATATGTTTTCATTTTTTTTCTATTTTTAAGTGCTTAAAAAAAAATTCTAATGGTTAAAGTGTTTTTTTGTTTGTCTATGTTTATGTATGAATCCTAAAGTTTTTGGCTTTCTGGAAGCTTAAGCAAATTGGCAGCACTCAGTAGCAGCCGTAGCGAGAAACAAACAACAACAAAAAAAGGCCACTGTTATCGGGAATAATTCGTGTGGTGCTGCATAATTGTTTATAAAAGTTTATAACACTTTGGAAAGTAATATTTGGTTTTCTGATTCACGTGGTTTGCAATTGTTGATCTGATTTCATAGTTGTGTTCTTCGTATAACACGACCCTATACAATCTGAAGACTTTCATGTTGCTTTACTGAGTTGCATTGTGAAGACATTTGGTAGAAAAAATGTAGTTGCAGGCATTCCATCAATTGCCTCAATGCATCCTGAGGCAAGATCTCCACACAAAACTTACCAAGACCATCAAACTCACCACATGGTGGGTTCCGACTGCAATAAAATTTTCAAAAGAGCATACATATCGGGCAGCCATTATCCTTCAGCACGACCCAATTATCAATAAACTTCAGTTTGTGACTTTCTAACCCCATTTGGGGATATTCTAATCCTTATTCTTTGAGCTCCAAAATCTTCAGCAGAAATACCAATAGAACTTCTTAGAGCAACACAATTCTGATGGGCAATAATAGGATTGAGTTTTGGGGACAGTAATTTCACAACATCAAAGTATCAATTGTTGCCAGTAAGAGGCCAATACCAGTTTTGGTTCCTAAGAGGGATGAATAAGAGTATTACTCACTCTCTTTAAGAGCTTCAACTATTTCTTGAAAAAGAAGATTTTCTTCGAAGTTATCAATTTAGAAACCATGCATGTGAACAAGCATATTGGCTTCAGTGCTCCCTTGCTGGTAACTGAATAAATGTCAGTGCAAGATTCAAACATAAAACACTAATTGAAAACATCAGTGAGAGTACCATGAGCATATCCTTGCGATTCCTATTTGCTCAAAGTTCAAATTCATGAGGTTGTAGAAGAAGCTTCAGATGGACCTATGGAAATCTTGTGGAAGGCAAGCCATAGAAGTGGGGCATTACCCAAATAAGGGCCAGTTGTGAGGTGAGAGTTGAACTCAGGCCTGAATTTTTGGAAATGTAACATTGTGAGGGCCTTACCATTAATCAAAATCAAGGTCAATGTTTTTTATGGCACCTTGCATGACCAAAACACCTGGGATGGAAACCACATCCATCATTTCTAACAACATCATACATCAAAATGCCTCACAGCTGTAGATTGTAAAACAAAAGGCCCTGTGGCAATAAATCTTACAAATTAAACGTCATGAGAAGCAATCTATCATGTAATGTGCCTTCCAATGATCCTTAGAAACAAGTTTTTACACTGATAGAAACCTTCCACCAAGTAGTGCACAAGGACACCCACATTGCTATTCTTAAATGAAGAACATTGGGATAGAGGTGCATGGTTACATGGTAAAGCACCTCAGTATAGGGGCTACCTTGATCTTTGTGTTGGTTCAAGTTTCCTGAATCAATTCAACAGTTCTTCTTCAGCATTTTCTACACCCATTTGTTTAAAATAGCAGACCCACCCTTTTTCCAAGCAAGAACTGAAGCCTTGACGTACTCCTTGGACTTGAATCTTTGCACGAGCTTAATAAATTGGCAGCACTCAGCAATAGCCATAGTGGGAAACAATTCGTGTGGCGCTGCTAGAAGATAACAGCCTGGAAATGCAAGCGTAACTGAAAACAGCGGGCGGGTGTCTGCCCTGGCCGCCCTGCCTTGCCCTGCCCTGTCTGTAACTGAAAACAACGGGCGGGTGTCTACCCTGGCCGCCCTGCCCCTGCCCCTGCCCCTGCCCTGCCTGTAACTAAAAATAGACAGACAGACAAACAGACAAACAGATAAACACCACTGTTACCTTAATATATAAGATCTATGATTCGCCACATGGATAATGAATTGTTTCATTAATAGTTAGTGAAACAAGATTACTCTCAAGTGAAATACAAATTTACCAAACCATTCACTTGCTAGTTAATTTATTAACCATCATGGAAATCAATTAAAATTTAATTATTTAAAGGGGGCCAAGTTGCAACTTGGCCCTAATTTCTTTTGCTTTTGTGTTTTGTCACTCTTCCATGTTTTGATGTTTTTTCGTGTTTTATTGTTCCCTTGTGCTTTGTTGTTCTTGTGATCCTTTTGTTTTGCTACTCCCTTGTGTATTAGTATTCCCTTGTGTTATGTTGTTTTTGTGTTCCTTTGTGTTTCACAGCTCATGTGTTTTTGCGTGTTTCATTCTTTCGTTGTGTTTTGTTGCTTTCATGCATCATTATTTTTTCATGTGTCAATGCTTCTTTATGGGTCAATGTTTTTTCATGTTTCATTATTCCCTAATGTTTCGCTATTCTTCTTGTACGTTTTGTTTTGTAATGTCATCTTACAAAATATATAAAGAAGGTGCATTTTTCATTGATTTCACATTAAAAATTAAATGACATTTCGGATGAATTTAAAGAACTATTCCTCCAAGCATCACTTCTCACCTATGTTTTGCAAATTTGTCATGTTTTTTTACTCCCTTTTTCAAATACCTTTATTTTCCTTGTTATTCGTTCCTCCTTTGTTTTGTTTATCCTTCATGCTTCGTTACTCCTTTGCCCAATGTGTTGGAGATTCGTTGTTGCAAGTTTGGAGTTTGGGAGGAAGCTTGGAAACAACAAGCTCCAAGCTAGTGGAGGCAATAAGTTTTTCCCCCTATTTTTGTTGAAATGTTTTATTGGTTTTTCTTCCAATAATCATTTCTAGATTTTGTGCAATAAAAGAAATTTTGGTAAGACCTTGTTGTTTTGGTGGTCAAAAATCATCTCTTTAGTCAATTTGTTGAAAACACTTGGTTGAAACATCTCATAATGCATTTTTGTTGAAAAGTTGTGTTTCCATCAAGAAAAATGTTTTCATAAGAGGTTTTTGCCGATTTGGTGGAAAAGGTGAAATAAGAATGTCTTGCCTAAATTGAAAAAATGTTATTTTTGAAGAACTAGTTTTGATTTGTGGATGTCAAAAGGAGCACATGATGTTTTTGCATTGGTGATTAGCTTTTTCAATGAAGAATGGTAACCTAAACATATTATGATAGGATTGATTTATGGAAGTGAAACTATAAGGCAAATTATGGCAAAAAAATAACTAAATTACTAGATCTACATGATTTAAAGAAAAAGATTATTACATATGTGGTGGATGAAGGTGCAAATTTGAATGCCATAATAATAAGTGTAAATTCTACGATGAATTGTGAAGTTCGTGGTATGGAGGAAAGTTTCCAAAGCACTTGCTTTGGTAAAGTTTATTGAGATGGATGAATGATTAAAGAAAAGTTATATGAATTTTAGGCATGTGTTTCATGTTTTGCAAATAATTTTGATTTTGATTTTTTTTGGTTGATTTGATTAAAATTTCACATTAAATTGAATAATTTAAAATATATATTATGGATTTTTTTTAATTTTGAAAACTAGGTTGTGAAAATTGTCATTGAAAATCAAGGCTTGTAATTTTTATGAGAATTGATAAGATTACAATCCATTGAAAAAAAAATTGGAATTTTTTTTGAAACCATTAAAGGTTCTTTATATTTTATTTTATTTTAACAAATGAGAGCCTTAGAGGCTTTTTAAAACAATTGTGACAATTGAAACCATCAGTTGTCACAATAAAATGATATTCACCCAACATTGGTCAAAACTAGCTAAAATTCACATTGGACACATTCACTTTTAATTTTTCAAATTTGAAATATAAGGTCTTATCCAATAACAATGGTCAAAGCATTGGAATCATCCATATGGAAAAATCACTTGTGCCTCAAAAAATACATCTTATGGGTCAACAATTTTTTTATTTTTATCGCAACTAAGTTTCATTTTGTCTTTCTTTTTTTCCATCTTTATTTTATTTTTTTATTTCTTTTAGCTTTTGGTCATTTTTATTTAATTGGTTGCGGTTTGTTTTTGTGTAGGTATAGCCAATTAAATAAACATTTGTGGGATCATGCAATGTAACGGATCATCATTAGCAAATTGAAATGTGGTCAATTGTTATGTTATGAAAGGCATTTATTAAAAAGGTGGTTGGATATGAGAAAACCAAGGTAATTATTTTCTTTTCACTATTACAGAAGTGGGGTGCAATTTATTAGCCTAAATCACTATGGGACTTTAAAAGTGAAGTAAGTTCATCGCATTTTATTGAAATCACCCTAGTGAAATTATTTCACTATAATATCATTATGTAAACATCATGTTTCATTGTTAGTAACATAATTCACGATTATAATTTATTGTAGTAAAATAGGTTTACTTATATGTTTTTTTAATATTATATTTATGTTATTTCATGATATAATCTATATTATTTTAAGTTACTTTAGTTATTCTAGCTTATATTTTATGTTATTATAGGTTATTATAAATTATTATACCCTAAACTATTATATGTTATTTTACCTTAAGCTGTTAAATTATTATAAATTAAATTATTCGATTAATTTTAAATTATACATTAGGTTATTTTATTTTAAATTAATATATGTTATTTCGATTATACTTTAAGTTATTCAAGGTCATTTTACTCTATGTTAAGTATAATAACTTAAAATAATCTAAAATCAAATATAATGAATTAAAGCAAAATAACTTGAAATATAAAATGATAACTTATGAAAAATAATTTCAAATACCTTACAATATAACAACTACCACTAGCCTATGATATTATAACATAGAATATCCAACAATAATTTATAATACAATAATCATCAATAGTTATAATATAACATATAATAACCAACAATAATTTATAATACAATAACCATTAATAATCATCAATATCCATTAATAAAATATCCACCAATAACCATTAATATAATAGTCATTAATAATCACTAATATCCACTTTAAAACATTCATCGATAATCAATAGAATAGTCACCAATAGCCATTAATACAATAACCATTAATAATCACAAATATCCAATAATAAAATATCTACCAATAACCATTAATATAATAACCACCAATAGCCACTAATACAATAACCATTAATAATCACAAATATCCAATAATAAAATATCTACCAATAACCATTAATATAATAACCACCAATAGCCACTAATACAATAACCATTAATAATCACAAATATCCAATAATAAAATATCTACCAATAACCATTAATATAATAACCACCAATAACCATTAATACAATAGCCACCAATAGCCATTAATACAATAGCCAACAATATCCATCAATAGAATAACCATTAATAGCCACTAATATAATAACCATTAATAAACATCAATAATCCATCAATAAAATAGCCATCAATAGTCATTTATATAATAACCATTAATAAACATCAATATCCATCAAAAGAATAGCCATAATAACCACTTATATTATAGCCATTAATAAACATCAATATCCATCAATATAATAATCACTGATAGTCACTAATATAATAGCCATTAATAAGCACCAATATCCACCAATAGAATAGGCACAATAGCCATTATTATAATAGCCATTAATAAACATCAATAAACACCAATAAAATATCCATCAATAACCACTAATAGAATAACCATTAATAATCATTAATAGAATAAACACCAATAGTCATTTACAGAATAATAACCAATAACCATTAATAGAATAACCACCAATAGCCATGAATATAATAATAACCAATACCCACCAATAAAATACCTATTAATAACCATCAATAAAATAGCCACCAATAACCATTAATAAAATAACCACCAATAGCCATGAATATAATAATAACCAATACCCACTAATAAAATACCTATTAATAACCATCAATAAAATAACCACCAATAACCATTAATAAAATAACCACCAATAGCCATGAATATAATAATAACCAATACCCACCAATAGAATACCTATTAATAAC
>Ga0209208_10004442_pt1 | contig 19868 bp, 18 predicted proteins | sample S1TSphfallax_3_FD_187694 | JGI IMG/M metagenome (GOLD analysis project Ga0209208, IMG submission 187694) | Host-associated microbial communities from peat moss isolated from Minnesota, USA - S1T2_Fd - Sphagnum fallax MG (SPAdes) (version 2) | ecosystem: Host-associated > Plants > Peat moss >...
TTTCATTGGACTTTTGTTCCTTGGACCCTTGTCTAAAGTGGCCCTAAGTTAATTAATCTTGACAAGTGTGGGCTGAGTTGCTTACTATAGGGGTAAGGCCTATTTTGAAAACCTTGTAGGATTTAAGGTGCCTACAAGGTCTATTGTAAGGACCTTCCAGTATTTCAGGCCTCTAAAGGGCTTATTTAGAAAACCTTCCACCAATTAAGGTATTTACGAGTCAGATTTTTTTATTTTTTTATTTTTTAAAATTTGGGGGTGAGGGCTATTTTGTTATGTAGCCATAGTGGTGATAATCCATAGGAAGGTCTAGTAAAATAAAATAAAATAAAATAAAATTGCACATCCTTTTATAATTTTGAATTCTGACTATCTACTTTAAACAATTGAAACCTCCAAAAATCAATTCATTTTCACATTTTTGTTTCTTCATTTCAATTTTTGTTGAAATTCCACTAGTGAAAAAAAGAGGGCTAACTTAAGGCTACTTAAGGCTTCTCTTGAGAACCTTCCAGAATTTAAGGTACCTGAGGGGCCTATGTTTCAAAGTTTTTGGTAACTTTGAAACTTTGAAACATAGGCCCCTCGGCCTCGGCCTCAGGTTCCAAAGTTGCCCAAAGGTTCAACTCCAGCCCTCTGCCTCAGGGCCCTTATTCCAGTAAAGCCCAGCCATGAGGCCTTGACCTGCAGGGTTTTTTTTTTTTTTTTTTTTTTTTTTCTTCCAATTTTGTGATGTAGCTAAAATGATGTTCATCCATAAGATGGTTTAGCCAGATTTGGCTACAGACTAGATATGAAAGTAGGAAAAAAAAAAAAAAAAAAAAACGCAGAATCTGTTTATATTCTTGGCTATCAACTGGAGCTTATCATACTAGTCTGGCTATTTGGAAAAATTAAAAATTAAAAAATAAAATCTAAATCTGGTAAATTTGGGCCATTTTTTCCATGGAAAATCCTTTGTAAAAAAAAAACCAAAATCCTTCAAGATATCATAAGTCTCTAACTAATCTCAAGTTTTAACACAAGCCATAATATCATCTTTCAAAAATCCTCATATAAAAATAGACCTATTTATTATTTATTACCTAGGGGGGCCAAAATCCCTTAAGCTACTATTACTCTACAATGAATCTAAACACAATATCCTTGCCTTCATAGGCAAGGCCAACAAACCCTAAACCTATTGCTTGGGTACTTGACAGACTACCATAGTACCTTGGCAGATTCAGCATGCGAATGTTGAATAATTAATTTAACTTTAATTTCTTGGTTCAATGCTTGCGTTTATAATTCCAAAAATAATAATTTTGACAATAAAAATTAAATTTATTGTAATGTACCTTTTGTTTCAAATAATTCAAATTGTTTTTAGTGGTCAGATGGACCTTTATATTAGTATCGTTTCTTCAAGACAATCAAAGATCAAACTTTTATATTCTTAAGTAAATTTTTTTTCTTCAAGTTTTAAGCAGATTAAAGAAAATTACAATTTTTTTTTTGAGTTTTTTTTTAAATAATTTAATTTACACTAAAGGCGATTTTTTTTTTCAAAATTTTGATAGATTAAAAATTAAATTTACAAAATAATTGACAGATTTTTTTTAATAATTTTTTTTATGCCGAAGTTCCCAAAGTATTTGGATACATACTCTTTTGGTGTGTGTAGAGATTGTGAGCCTGGAGTGAACCAGCACCCACCAACACACCATGCAACTACCTACTTACTTGCTAGTAGTAGTCACCAAGTGCCTTACCTTCTAAGGTTGCAACCACTTACAATCCTTACCTTCTTATCTATGATACCCTACTACCTTGGCAGCTTTGATACTGATTAGAAAATATTTTCAAAAATGTTGAAATTTTCAAAAGTTGTTGTTGTTGTTGTTGTTTTTTTTTTTTCCCAAATAAACTTCTTTTGTTGAAGGAAATATTGAATCTTCAAGAATAATGGATTTGTTCAAATGAAAATTTCAATAATTAATTAATTATTTTATATGCAGTGTTGAAGCTATCAAAGTATTAGGGTACCTATTACATACCCCAATTAAGTGGGTAATTGTTACTTGTTGACATCATTTTGCTTTGGGTGGATTTTGTCAATAAATCTATCTAAGGGGTCACATGGTTGATCATCATTTCAACAAATGTCACAAAATAGAAAAAAAAAAAAAAAAAAAAAAAAAAAAACCACTTGTCATTGGCCTAGGTATCTGAGGGGAACTTAAGGTTTATGGGTTAGATTACTAAGGTGGAACCTCAACATTCAGTTGTGGTTCATCCACAATTCATATTATTTAAAAATTTCTAGCATATGCTGCATTAATGAATGTTGAGTCACATAATCTCTTTTTGTAACATGAGGTGGTCATCTACTCATTTCATTTTTGGTTCCTTAAGTTCTACTTGTGATATTGCACCTACCCCTTAAGAGTGGATGGGGTATTATGCTTGTATATAGACGACATGCGAAAGATTTCTCCCCTTTCAAAGAATAGGCATAAAGAACATTCCTATACCTTGTGTGGCCTTTGTATGTAAAAAGTCTTCATAATGTCTGCCTCATGTTCTACAATGGGTAAAGCTCGCAAGTGAGAACTTTCTCAAAATGCAAGGCTAGGTTTGTTTATTGCCTCTTCTTAGGCTTCTTATTCGAGCATGCTTGCTCCCACCCTAATGCTTTATCCTACTCATAAAGAACTTACTACACCTTACATGCAAGGTCCCTTGAGCATAAGATGTTTCCTCATGTTCTAAATGTCAAATTCTATGGAGCTTTATGTTGGGTAAGGACCTTGAACAAGGTGGTTTTTGGGGATTTGAGTCTCATGTTGAGCCCTCATTCCCTGAATGGCCTCGTCCTTGGTCCTTACTTTACACATAAAGGTCCATGCTTGCCAATTGCATGGGTTAATAAGTTTGTCTAAAATGACAAAATTAACTAGTAATTATCAATTCCTTAAAAGAAATTATTCTTGGTTTGAAACCTTCCTACTTACCTATTTATGTTGCATTATGATCAACTTGTGCTAGTTTATGATCTACCTTATGAACCTTTACATTAAAGGACACACCTTAGGGAGGGAGTGTATTTTAGCTTTCTTCATTTCTAAAGTTATAGCTTTGTTTGCGTGGGCAAAACTTGAGAAGAGAGGAGAAGAAAGAAAAGGAGGAGTAATGGCATGTAGTAGCATGAGAACAACCAAAATGCATGAATGTTGTCACAAGGGAGTTGTGCCATCACCTCTCACTTCAATCTTGCATATGTGATGTGGTGTTAAACTTCCAATTGATTCTTTACCTCCTCCTCCTATTGCCCCTATAAGTCAATCATCCACCCTCCCTCTCTCTTCTCTCATTTGCACATCTATTCTAAGATTTGGTTTTAGTAGTAGTATCCGAGGTTGAATTTGTTTAAACATCTATCTCTAAGCTAATGGATTTGTAGTTCAGACTATTTCTTTTTACTTTATTAGAATTTTGAGAATGTTATGAAACTTGATGTTGTGGCAAATGCTTTTGTTTAAGGATAGTCATTCTAGAAATATTTGTGGAAAGAGAGAGACCATTTTTAGTCATGTTTGAATTGTTTTTTTTTTGTTCTTTTCACACTACTCCAATCTATTAGTACTCCACACAAAAGAGTGTCTATTTTATTTCAACTAACATGAATAGCCTTATCTCAATGACCTTTCGAAGCCCAACCCATTCATCACCATTTGTAGTCATTTATTTAAGTATTAGAAACAATGTTCTTGTAATCGATCATGTAATCTTAGCAAGTAAACACCATTTTGACACTGCTACAAATAATGCATATGAGAAAGGTCATGTAATTTCAACAAGTAAATTTTTTTTTGACATTGCTACAAAATCCTGCATATGAACATATCATTGCTCAACCTTTGGGGAATTTGTTTATTTTTTAGTGGACTAATTGCTCATAAGATTTTCCCACTTCTACTCTTGACAATACCAAAATCACTTCAAAATAAAGTATTTGGTTCAGATTAGGAACTACCTCACACACCTACACCCATCTGAAAGAAAAACACTTAACCACATGTGCATCAGTCAGGTGGTGTGAAGTGTTTATGGCAGCACCTTGGTTGCTCTCCTCTTCAAACTTGAAAACCAACACTTTGTTTGTAAAAGCAGTATGTCACAAGTGGAACCAATTTGAAAAAACAAATTAGCATGGTGGATAGAACTGCTCCCTCCACCTTTGAAAACAAAGACAAAGCCATAAGCACACCTTCACTTGCAACACTTGAATTCCGCTCTGAGGTTTTTGGATGTTGAGAACACACCTCCACTTGTCCCAAGTTGCAAATGATTTGGTCTTTCTTCACTTGATATACACCCAAGCTTATACTTGCTGGAGTTTCCAGCCCTCTTTTCTTTACCCTTCCATCTCCAAGCTCAGCGTTTTAGAAGTTACTTGCTTTAGCAAGCTTTCACGGAACTAATCAAATTTTCACTGACCACTTTTCAAAAATACATGAAAATCAAGGTTGTCATGCCCTTTCACTCTTTAAGACCGACCATATGTTAGCCATTTTTACAATAATAACTACCCATAAAGCTTGAGATTCAAGATCCTTGGTGTGGGCCACTCATTGAATCTCCCATTGAGACACATATGTTTTGCATCTTTTGGCAAATTTAATTTGGCTTGTAATATCCTGCTGTTTGAGTTGAAGAATGGACTAGTTATAATGATCCTAAGCCCTAATTTATTTGTGCTGATACTTATGAAGAACCGCTTGATTTGTGTAATTCCATGCAGTTGGATGAAAATGATGAGCTGATTTGGGACGACAGAAATCCCTAGATGATAAACCATGCCCTTGAGTAAGAGCTGTCCCACTTTCAGCAAATGACTTTGAACTTAGACTTTAGTTTTCTGAAATCACGTGAATGACTTATGTTGAATCAACTACATATCTGCATCACATTTCATATTTTGTACTCTTTCAAAACACAAGATCCGTCATTTTTCCAGCACCCAGATAAACTCATCTCAAACTGAATTGGAAGAGAGATGGAATTTGAACCATCCAAGGACATTCTTTCTTGGATTACAACTGTACAAAACAAATTTGTATTGGGAGTTCTGAAAGATGAAATATTGTTACCTATTGTGGTTCCTTCACATTTGGATGTCATGCAGGGTGGCTTGTCAAGCTCCACAGGAAATTCTGATGGACAATGTCCAAGCAGCTGCTGGATGAGACCCACTTTAAGACCACCAAAGTGGATCCAAATGATTCATGGTAACCTCGTCTTGGTGTCTTCAGCATCTCATTGAATTGCAAGAACTTCACAGGATACCAACATATAATCTAGAATTTGACCCACAGAACTTCACAGGATGTGGCACAGCTGTTCTCTTGTTCTCTGCACTTTTGCTCCAGTAGAACTCCAAGCAAACATGAGAGAAAAATGGAACAGATTTGGGCTGCAAGTCCACCTGGAGTACCAAGTTAACAGTTGGAGACCTTACAGTTTCAAGACTACTTGATAATGGACATCCAACAGGAATTACTCTGTCATGTTCAACAAATAGTAGCTTTTCAGTCTCAGTATCCCATAGTTACCCCTCTGGAATATTCATACACGCTATCAATAATATAGTTAGACCTCTGGAATATTCATCCATGTTATCATTAATGATGAGCAGTAGCCTGGAAGATTGGAATTACTCATCATCTCTGTCCAGCACTGGAGATGGAACATGTTGTACAGCGAGGATGATTAAGCAACGCTGGTGCAAAGTTTCACATCAGACTTCATAATCTTTGTACTGTTCATCTTTCTCAGTTCTTAGATCCTTGCTTTGTACTGGGACAAGCAAAACTGAAATGAAGGTTACCCCTCACAAGCTTGTCAGCTGTCTAATGAATTTTAGCATCACAAGAAATTTATAAGAAACTTGTGACCTCCAGTTTCTCCGAGTAACTTTTGATTTGTGCAAATGCAAGTAATGTCACAAGCCTTTGGACAACACCATTGCCTTGGTATCTTGTACTGCCAAATTTAGACAGCTTTTGTTATGTGTTACATTTCCAGATGATTTCTCACCCTATTTTTTGAAACAATCCGGACAACACTTTGGAGACTGCTTTGTGCTAACAGTCTACAAAGTTCTTCTCAGTTATATTGAGCACCATGCTGTGACCTCAGATACAGCTTGGGTGCATTAGGTGTGAATTACAGAATCAATTGTAGCAGCTGGGATTCAATCCAAGTCAAATGCAACAACAGATGCATGGCATTGAATACTATTAAAGATCAAACAAATTGAACCCATGCTTCAGTGGAAACTGACCTGCTCTGCTTGAAGATCCAATATACCCACCACCAGAGCCTTGTCAAAAGCACCAGAACCTGTCACAACAGGCAGTTGAATTTTGTACAAGGCCGCTTTACCAAGAAGCTCAAGATGAGGAGCATACAATGACAGAAGAAGAAGAATCATACATAGTGGCTGACCACATATGACTGGGTGGGTGTTGCCTTCCTTCATGTGGGTTTCAAGCTTTCAAAGTCAGGTCCAAGCTCCTTCTGGAGCCAGCCACACACAATGAACAAAAGCAAAATACTTCAATTGTTGCTCCCATGTGTACTACTCAATACAATAGATAGCACCTGATGGAAATCAGGTTAAGGTTGCTTGGAATGAGCAAGAAGTTGCCAAGCACAGGTGCAAGACAGATTCTTTAACATCTAAGTCATGCTTGCAATGACCTTACCAATAGAGAATGCAACTGGTAGACCTGAATTCTGAAACCTGATAGTTAGCACAGAATGGGAAGGAAGGTGAAATTCAGAACTCACTCAAGAGAAGTCTGAAGTGGTGTGTGTCTAGAGCAATTTTTCTTCAGTATCATGAACCACAATGGCCCCAAGAAAAGACCCAGTGGAAACAACTTTCTTAAGTGGCCACTGCCTCAAGTATCTCTCCAACAACAACAGCTTGCGTGGCCCTGCTGCCTCAAACTGCAGCCTTGCAGAACTCCAAATACAATGAACCAGCTGCATATAAGAAAAAACAAGGGATGAAACTACATGAGACATTGCCCATTGATGCTGAATTTGGGACGCTCATAACAGATCTCTCATAAGGTGGGAAAGAAGACTGAAATGGAAGAAGAATTGGTACAAAGATTGTCCAGACAGACAGTGCAGAAGATTGCAAAAATAATGTATGAATTATTGATGAAAAAAGACAGATGGTGAGCTTTTCACTATGGGTCTCATCAAGCAAAGACTCACCTTCTTTGAAGGTAACCTCCCAACAGTTACAACTCCACTTTTACTGCTGAATCTTCAGATCCAGCCTTCTCTTTCCATCTTCTGAAACACATCCCCGAGTCTCAAAGCATGAAGAGAAGGATGGAATGCATCTACACAATTAAGTACTATGATCAAACCTATAACTGGTAGGATCTTCCTCAGCTGGTCAAATTCTGCTATGAACACTGAAAGTGTGGGACATGTGCCAAACCCTTTCCCCCAGAGTTGTCCTGCATCCACAATTCTAAGCTCATCCAGATTCTGCTGACAAAGGCACATCTTACAGAAACTGCTCAAGGAAATGAGAACATCCTCTTATCATAAATCAGCACATTGTCATGGTGGCTGTGGGCAATGTTCTATACCAGACATGCACATTCATGGTAACAAGAAGGCAGGCACAAATCCCTTTCTATGCCAGACATTGGTGACAAGAAACCAGGCACAAATCCCGTATCATCTAATATCCCAACACTGTTAGCACCCAACCATTTGTTGCACTCCTTTGCCATGAAAAATCCAGAGTGTGAAATGGCTCCTGCAATCTTGAAATGGAAGAAGGAAAGACACAACAAAATCAGGAAAAAAAGACGACAATTAAGAAGAAAATCTGATACAACATGTCTCCATGCTGTGCACAAAGCCCACGATGAAGGGATGGGGCTATGGACATGAGTGGAAAATTGCATATCCATGACTGTGACTACCTACTGGCTCTTGTTTTGGCAATGTCCAAAGCCAACTAAGTAGAGCTTGCTTCCAGTATAGATAAGAGCAGGTTCAGGGGTTTGGTCTCACAAAAGATAACACTATGCACAGTCAGTTGTGGTATAATCTTCTAATCCTCATTTTTTAGTGACTCCTGGTTGAATTTGAATTCACCAAGTAAGCGATCTAACCAGCCTTGTCCTGCCTTTGACCCTTCCCTGCTCTTCAGAACTGTTTCCAGTTGTTTATAGGACGGTTGCTGGGTTTCACTTGCCACACACACATTACTACCAGTAGGCCCCCCAACAAATACCTGCAGGTAAAAAGGTCACAATGGCAGTAAGTGCTCACAATCCTCCATGACCTTAACTATGTTTCTTCTGAGAAGGGAACAGAAGTCCTGAACACCATATCATATGAGTAGAATCCAGGAATAGTAGACAGAAATGTTCCTGCAGCTTGGAATCTTTTAATGCACTGATTGAAGAAAGTCACCAAATTGCAGGTGTAAGCTCAAGATATGAGCAGATGCACTCCTTGCAGAGCATTCAGTACAGGTGATGGTAAAAAAACAATCTAAGTGATGCTTGTTAGGACACCCCTAGCATCAAATGACCCATCATCCCAAGCTTGAAGTCCTATCTCCAGTAAATGCCACTAACAAGCTTCACATATAACCAGAGGATATATAGTAGGTGAGCCTGCTGGAAAGTTGAGAGTAGGAACTACCTGCCAGTTACCAGGATATCGTCGCAGAATACGAACATCCTCACCTAGCATGCGCATCCGTTTCAAGAAATACACCATCTCAAAGCTGTTTACAAAATCCTCTCGAGTTTTCCTACGTGCTCCAAACCCGAAATCAGATATCACCTGTCCCATCCTTTCGAGCCAGTAATCACTTTTCTGTCCCTTATGTTTTCCAGAACAGACAAATGAATGAAATGGTGTATGGCACTGCAGGAGAAGGTTCGTAAGTAACCTGTCCAGGCTGCCACTGTGAGTTGACAAGTAATAAAGGGCGACTTTCTATGGCAGCAAGTGCTTCAATGCTCTCAAGGGTCTCGGGAGTTGGAAACAGTACCACTGCAACCTGCTCCAAATCTCCACAAATGAACAGTTGACAGAAAGACATGGAGGTGCACAATCATGCACAGTTAGGTTTCATTCATCCCCTTATCTTTAGTTACAAGACATGGCATGGAAATTGAGGAAACACATTGATGGGTAGATGCCAATTGTCAATCTCAATACGTTATGAACCTGAATCAACTGCATAAACCACATACCTTGTCACTCTCCCAACCTCCTACAGCATCACTTGAATCAATGATGTATTTGCGACACCCCCCATCTTCCTTCTTGAAAACATCATCTTCTAAAAGACCTGTGAGGAGAGACGAGACAAGAGGTGCTGCTGCTTTATATTGCTGTTGAATTCCGCCCTGTTATTACACCAAGAAACAAGTGCAGCAACTGCCAGCTGTCCCTTCAGTCAACCAATGCATCTAGGACTGAAGCCACAAACAAAAAGCATGTCAAGCTGCAATTTTATAAAAGGGCGAATTTAGGGCTACTCTAAATACAGGCCACCATATCACCATTGTCCACTTTGATTGTCTCCTAAGTAATGCATGGCTTCCCCAGATTAAGACACCAACTGTTCTTGTCCACAAGCACAAAAAATATCCCATTGCATCCCACAAAACTTAGTCCTTGTTGACGAGTGCAGGGGATGTGATAGGAAGTTACTGAGTTTTATACCGGCCAGTCATCAAGATCAGTAGCACCAATGAGTGGCAGTAGAAGCTCCAACTGCAACCTTGTCTTTCCATCTTTAATTGCTTCACGGCATGCTTGTCTGGCCTGCCTACAACACCAATTGCTGAGTATAATAACAAGAAGAGCCAGATATGGTAAAAATTAGTACCTATACAAGGGCATGGAGGACAGAAAAAGAAGAAGAAAGAGAGCAGGTTTGACACACAGAGAGAAACAACATCCCCTTCTCTAGTGCAGAAAGTAGATTATCACATTGCATCAATGATGGCACAACACACCTGGTCAATGCTCTCCTCCACTGTGCCTGGTAGCGAGTATTGCCGCTTCTTGTCTGCAGGTAAGCCTGCAGCTATCTGCAGATGTTGTGACAACATTGAGAACATGCAAGTCAAACGATGGAATAGCAACGGAGTTCCCAAACACAGAGACTTTTTACAGAAGGAAAGAAAGAGCTCACATTGGCAAGCTCTCCGGCACTGGCTCTTGCAATACTCACGCAATTGGCACTGCCACTACTACGTCGCGATGATGCACTCCAAGCTCTCCACGTTTTCTTCCCCGACCACGACGGAAGCCCTCTCCTCCTCTCAGCACTTGATGCCAGGGGCGCGAAGCCACTACAGCATGCGGATTGCAGAAGAGCATGACTAGGAGCACAAGTAGCAGCAGCAGCAAGCCCTGTCGTAAGACAAGAAGATCGCAGACGATGAGCACACACACAAACATACAAAAAAACAAAGTCTCCAGAAAAGCAGGGGGAAAAACAAAAGCCTTAAAGAATAACAACAACAGATCTTCAAAGATGCACTCGCAATAGAAGACAGATAGATAGAGAGAGAGTCGAGACAGAGACAGAGACCAGATCTCTCACTCCTGTCCTGAGAGGAAAGAAAAACAAACAACAATCGACGAGAACAAGCTCCGCATTCGTAAAGGAATTAGGAGCGGCAAATTGGAAAACTGTACCAGTGCAGGCGGCAGCAGGCAGAAGCAAGCGGGAAGAAGTCACAATAGTCTCCATCGACTGCATCTACTGCCGAAATTTTTTTCTTCTCCTCCTTCCAATTCTTGTCCTTGTTCCTGTTCTTCGAATTCTTGTCTCTCCCTTTCTTTCTTCGCCGTCGTCTTCGTCTTCTTCTTATGCGGTTGTGTACAACGAAGAGGATAAACACTGGAATCGATAGCAAGCTACAAGAGCATCAGAACAGCATCAATATAATGGGTTTCGAAGAGGCCCAAAAAAAAAGGTCACAAAGAAAAGACTAAGAATTTTTTTTTAATGCTTTCCATCCGTAATGAGATTAGGAGCAACAACAAGATCCAAGAATTCCGGGAAAAAAGACAGACAAACAAACAATCTGGGAAGCAAAATGGGAGGCTTGAAATCCATAAAACTCTAAACCCCAAAAACAAAAGAAACAAGAGTTTTCTTTCACTGACTGCATCATCATCATCTCATTTAGAGGGATTTATATGCATTTCATTATGTACATATACGTACATATGTATACATGTACACATCATTTATACGTGGGAGGCTTGGACTTCACAAACTCAAAATCTCCAAAACTCTCTCTCGAAAAAACAAAGAAACCAAAAGTTTTCTTCATGTTGCAATTCATATGCTTTTATGCACATGTGTATGTATGAATGTATGAAATTGGGGTCAAATAAAAAATCTGTCATTTTGTAGTCTAGGTATCCCTTACAGCATCTGCACCGCCGCACACAAACAATATGTGACCTTGCAAAAATATTTCTCACATCCAAGTTTTAGTTTTGAACTTTTCCAACCCCACCCATAATACTGAAACTGAGACTGCAAATAGGTGGGGATACAACAAATAGCAACCCACTTGGACCAATCAAACTATCTAGAGTGAATCCGAAACAGAGAGCAGTCAATAAACACGATCCCAGAAGTCTTGGATTCACTGGATTTGACTGATAAACCTCATCCAAGATTTCCAGTGCAGGGTCATACTGAGCAACAGTGGAGATGCTCTTATAGGAAGGAAGCTCCAGCAAACACTTGCATCAAACTTGTGTAGATCGGCAGCAAATTAGTTGCATTAAGTGTATTAGACTTAGAACCACTGATTAATCCCCAAGTTGGTTTTACCTGCAAATTTAGAATCTAATTTCTATATGTTAATTTGAAGCACAACAATTTTCCTCTCTATTGAAGTTAGCAATTGTTTAGATCAGTTTCACACTCCCTCAACCCAGTGCCGCTGGAGACTCCCAACTCCCACCCAAGCCCCTTGGACCCAGTGCATCCCAGCACTCCCAGCTCCCTTGTGAGACCCCTCTGTATTAATGAATGTTTTAAGGAGGTTGTGTTTCTCTCCCACAACATGTTTTTCTGCTACAGCCATTACTAGTCGCAGCATCCAGCCAAGTGCTTGTCCTTTTAAGAACAAACACACACACACACACACACTCCAGTTATTGTCCAAGCACTTCCATCACTCCAACAATAATTCATACAAGAAGTTCTATGCTTAATGTTACCTCCCACATCAAGAACAACATCTCATCTTTCATAAGAAAACTAGGCCACTAACCATACACTTCCTCCAAACTCCACCTGCCACCTAAACGGTGACAACACTTCCAATTGGAACTTTGGAAACTGATGCATCACCTACCCATATGTCTATGAGAAAACACCAACAATTAACACCCTAAACACTGACAATTAACTCTCCAAAGGTGGAACTGTATCACTTTTGGCCAAACTAAAACAATCATAACAAAATTGAGTGCCATGGGCATTACCCCTTCAGTTCTGGCCACACCAAGACAAACATGAAAAGAACAAATGAAGTCATAACCTTGACAAAGATGACAAGAATGAGTGGAGCTATTTACCTTGGGAGAGAGTGTTACAAAGTATAAGATCATCACCATCATGACAAATGCCAATGGCTGGTTGCCACTACTCCCTGTCAATTTCTTCATCAGCTCCTGTTTGTGGGTGCCCATACTACATAATATCTGATCAAAAGTTTAGGGCAAAGGATTACACAAAGACTTTAAATTACTCCACATTGACTTCTTTGCCCATAACACATAACAATCTGCTAAACCCTAAAAATTTCAGGGCAAAGAATTACACAAAAATCTTCATCCTAAGTTTCTGCTGCACTCCCAAAAGCCTTCAGGAGAATGTCCTGACATCAGCAGCTAGCACTCTTGGCTTGGCCCCTCTTGGCTGGTGCCCTCTCAGCTTGCATGTTTTGCTGTATATCACTAAGACAAATTTTTAGTACAATGATGTTCCAAGGTGCAAATATACTCAAGTAACATGAGTTCCTGCTTGATAGAAAGTGGAAGTCAATCAGATCTCACAGAATCTCCACTTTGTTTGCCAAGTTTAGATATTACCTCTTGTCCAGTGGCTATGAAGTCATGCAACTATGATGCACTCACTACCATGCTCAGGATGAGAAACTACGCCTGGGGGCAGAGAGATTAATTTATTTTGCACACACAGCTCCAAAAAAAGAACTGTTAACATAATTAGAAACTCTCCAGAGCATTGTCCCATGGTGAAACAATGTTCTGAAACATAGTAGTGTATACAAAAGCTAGGCTCATCCTGATTTAACTACATGGCGCACTTCAATGCTATTATTATTACCGTTCAGAGCTGTGTGAGACAGGCTCAGGTCAATGCTTTTTTTGTTGATCAACTTTCAACATGTCTGGTTCACAGTGTTACAAGAAACCTCTCTAAAAAATGGGGTTTTCTATTCACTCCCATGTGATCGGAACGAGGAGACAGATTGTGCTGATAATGAGGCTGTTGGGCTACTGACTTGGCGGTTCCAGCCTTCCAAAAGCTTGTGGAGGGCATCCTGAGCTGAGGTCAAGAACCACTCATCATCAAGCAACACACTGCACAAAACAGACATAATTTCCATTAGTGGCATATTCCTGCACCCACTAACTAAAGACAAGATATTCCAGCCTCCAACCAGTTCTTGTTGGCTACAAGCTCCATCTCACCAGTGACAGTCAAATATATAGCTGTAAGCACCAGTCTACTGCCTTTGCCTCAGCAGCAATTCGCCAATACCTCAGAACAGAAAAGTGCTGTGGGCATCAAATAAATTTGCTAAATGTGTCCATCCTATCCAGATTGCTGACATACAATTTTTGGGTTGTGGGATGTAATGTGAATATTCTATCAGGTAGGTCAAATGAAACCTGTTGGGATCAGCGCCTGTGGCTGCAAAAGTGTTAACTGCTCGCAAAGAGATATCAGCCACCACTTGTGACATATGCCTTGATAGAAAACGACCATTCACAGCCACTTGAATCACAAACTGCATATCCAGCACAAACTGCCCAAAATAGCCCATATCTTAATGTTAGAGCACCACTATTTAGCATGATTTCTTTTACCATCCATTCCTATACTGCATTGTCCAAACAATCAGTATTGTGATATATCTGTACACACGAGCAAGGTTGACACATACTTGCTGCAAACCGATAGAGCCAAGGCTGCTCTCCCCTTCTTCCAATGCATCCCAAAAATCATTATCCTCAGACAACCAGATAACGAGTGTCTCTGTGAGGCGCATCAGCAACACTGCTACCACCCTCTCCCTTCCAGTTAGCACTTCTCTTGCTGTCTGTTGTATAGAGGTCAGCTTGTTGAACAATGCCTGCCATGCAGAATCCTCCTGTTAGTAACTGGGAACTATATTAATCTGGGCAAGTAGATGTGGAACCAGAATTTAAACCCATGCTGGAAAGTGCACCTGGAATATTGCAGAGGGCATTGGTTCCTGTTGCCAAGCAGCTACATCTGCTCCCTCGTAATCAAGGTTCAAATACATCTCTGGGCTGAGCTGTGATTCAGCATCATCAGAATAGTAAATCAACTCAAGGACACATTGTCTGCAGAAATGATCTCTTAGTCTATCAACACCACGTTGCAGCCGCCGCCGCCAATCCTTGAGCTCTGGTAAACGTGTAGCCACTGTTGCAAACTGGCTTCTGTCTGTATTGCCACGGCGAATCCCTGACCGGATATCATCTCTGCCCACCATTAAATGCACACCTCCAGGCACAAGCTTTGCAGCTGCACGTGGCAAGAGCTCATCAGCCAATGCTGAGGCATTCCCCAAAAGTGCAAGCTGCTGTGCTTCTGTTCCTGCAATTCGTACCTGACACAACCAACTAGATACACTTGAGATTTTCAAATATAGCCTTCTGATTGAGCATGTATGGTTCTTTCAGAGTTGATGCCAGAAGTGTGGGCTACAAGGTTTATCTACAACCAACAGAACACAAGTGCATGTCCTCAACCATTCTCTATCTTTTGCTTCATCCCATTCAGCCAGTCAGAGACAGAATTGCATGTGCAATGATATGAAAATAGAATCATCAAATACTTGCCCATGTGAACTCAACTCTGTCACTCACCTTTTTGTCATCTCCATTTTCTGCCCCGCCATCCTCATCATCCCCAGGGCTGGGCACTGCCTTGATGAGCATATCTATGTACTGGTCAAAGAGCATAGAAAGACCATCAAGGGTAGGAGCTCCCAGCTGCATGCTTATCAGAGGTGCCACATCCTCAAGAAAATCCTGCAATGATTGCATCATGATCAATATTCCTAATGCACACACAATCACATGAGAAGCAGGCACAGGGATGACAATCTATTGCATATTATGCCAACAAATACCAAAAGTACCAAAGCAACTCACACACCTGCACCATAAAATTGAATCGATGAGCACTACTAGACAGCTTCAAAACAGATGCAAGTCCTCCAGAGCCAGCACCATATGAGCTTCGCAGTCCATATGAACCTCGCAGCATAGCAGGAGGATGAGTGAGCACCCAATCATCAGCTGCTGCCAGTGCAGCCACACTCTCTTCAATTCTTGTAAGATTTGCTTCCAGCGCCTGCTCTACACTAGGCCTCACAAGCTTAGAGAGGACCGGACAGAGTGCCAGTCCTTGATCTTCCAGCAATAGACAGTGACCCAAAGCAATCTGGACACATTCTGCTGCTGCCCGCAACCCCCCAGCAGCTGCTGATGCAGACAGAACATGTCGCTTGACTAGAGTTGCAAACATTTCTGTTTCAGAATGAGCCCACAGCAGTAACTCAGAAGCATATGCAGGCTCCTCACCAAACACTGCCTCTGAATCTCTTGTAGCCTGCATAAAGAGAGCTGCAACTTAGTGACTTCACAAAACATGGAAGGCCAGTTGGCATAAAGAAGACTCGACACAGTGCTGACTTCAATCAATGTCAAGCAGTGCTTCAGGTTAATACCATCTTATGCAAAGTGCAGCAGGAACAATATCACTTAAATCTCTTCATAAATATTGAGAACTTCTCCATACTTCTCCAATTTGAAGCCTACATAAAGAGGACTAAGAGATAATTGAGAGGTAGAATTGAAATCAAGCAATGTGTCCACAAAGAGGAGTAAACAGAAAACCCAAACCTAAAAATAAAAAAGAAAAATTTGATGGGTTTGAACAATATTGAAAGTCACACACATGTCAAGTAACCTTCCATAGCAACATGTATAGTAATAACCAACTACCATTGCATCCCAACTCACTTCATTGGCTCTTGGCAGTGGCCATAGGTCAGAGTCATACATTCAATGTACTGAGTTTCTGTCATAACACCAGCAGTGACATAAAGACTTGGCCATGATGCTGGATAACTCAACAAAACAAAGAAGAGAAGCAGAAGACTAAGGGACCCAACAAGAAAAGGGGACCACAAACAAAATAAAAACCACAAAAGAACCCAAAAAGAAGAGGAAGAGAAGAGAGAAACCAGGAAGACAATTGAAGAGAATGGTCTTCAGAACAAACATGGCTTTGGAAAGCCCCCTCCCCCACTAAGGATTAAAAAGCCCCTGAAAGATTCATTTTAAAGATTCCAAAGGCAGAAACACCAAACCAAAATCCTGCTCATTTTAATAGCAAGCATAGAAAAGCAACCTTTCCTCTTCTGAAGACTAATTAAGTTCGCCATTTCATACAGCAATACATCTTCAGAAGTACTGATAATTTCTCAATACTTACAATCTAAGTCAACCTGATAAGAATTGAGTAATGATCTGATATCAAGGTTATTGACATTCCAGATTTGACAAAAACAGAAACCAATCAGCAATCATGACAAAGAGGAAACCCACACTACCTTCATTAGTGGACAAACACTAAATAACATACTGACTTTGTGTCACAAGACCAGGAAGTTAATGGGCAAACTCAGCCATGATGCTGTCTAGATGAACAAAATTCAAAAGAGAAGGTGAAGACCCCAAAAACCCCAAGAAGAGCAAGGAACACAGAAAAATGAAAAAGAGAAAGAAAAAGGCAAGAAAAGGGAAGTAAAAAAACAGAGATAAAGAAGAAGAATTTTGAAAGTAAGAAATTTAGAGGATAAGTGGGTTTTCAAAAGAGCCTCATATAAGATTAAGAGGCCTTTGAAATGATCATTTTGAAGGTTCCAATAGCAGAAAAACCAAAAACAGAAATCTTTCTTTGTTAAGCAAACCTCTAGTTCAATTTAAAAGAAAATTTGAAGAGTAGCCCTTTCTAATTCAGCAGATCAATTAAACTCACAATTTTGAGCTAAAATAAACTCGTTGGAGCTGCAGATCCATAAAACTGACTATTGATGAATCCTCAGAATTTGGCATACCGTACGGTGATTCTGAAACAAAGAGATCAAACCTGGGCTATAGCAGAGAAGACCAACTGTGAGAGTGCAGCTGTATATGCCCCACCATATGATGTCCCACTAGGTCGCAGTCCTCTAATATTGTGCTGAAGACGTTCATGGTGGGAGTTCAACAACAGTGTATGAGCACGTGCCCCATCACCAAGCCTATCTAAAGCAGCAATTGCTGATCGGAGTTCTGTTCCACGAACAGACGGCTGCTGTGTTGCCTCTGCCAGATATTCAGCCAGCCTTACTCGCCTATCCAATAAGGCATCCTGTAGTTGCATAGCTGCAGAAGAGCTCATGGCCTTACCATTATCACTGAGTCCCTCAGCAACTAACCTGTCCCCTTCATCTAAAGTCAACAGTGCTTGCTCTACCTTCTTCTCAGCCAACAGGACATCAAGAATATCTGGGAGAGCCTCTGCTCGCCTCTCTAGCTCTGACAGCACTTTCTCATTTCCGGGGAGGTCCCTTTTGGCATTGTCTCCCTTCATGCTGCCTACTGGTTTGGACACTCCACTCTCTGCCAAGGTGTGGACTAGAGCAGCCTGTGAGGACAGGAGATTGCGCATCGCCAGGAGCTCTCCTTCAAGATCTGAGATCTCTCGTGAAGTCCTGATATACAATGGAACCATCACCACAACCACAAATCACATTATGCAGTTTTAAAGCCAACGGGACATTTTCAGAACATCTCCACACTTATGATTTGAGCCCTTTCTCTGTTACAGATTTTGACAGTGATTAGGCCTTCTGCCAGAGGAGTAGCTTTGGCACTAAACAACAGCTCCCATTGTATTGACTTCTGAGCATACAGCTACGGGAAGCTCTCAGTTGATGGCAAAGTTCAGCAGCTCCCTGAGTTCCAATCCAGCTCAAGTTCAAGTAGCAACTGAAATCTAGTGCCCGCCTCAATTCTTTTCTTTTCCACCATTTTTAGTTCACTAAATGAAACTTCTGTAGTAGTAGTTCACTTTGGCAAAGAGGACACACACCGAATGAAAGCTGCATAATTTGCATACACACTTTTCCGCATCTCTTCAGCTGATGATCTCTTCAAGTCCAGCAGATCCTCACACAATTTTCGGATGCCCTGCCAATTTCCACCACAAAACAGGAAAAAAAACCAATCTCTCATTACCTGCTAGAGATGCAGATCCCCCTTTGCATAAGCATGTTTTATCCTAGAGGACATTAAACCCTCAGCTGCAACAAAACAGCTGCTGAGGAGAGGACATAGCTGAGCAGCAGTAGCTGATGACAAAGCATGGTTGGAGTTTCTTCAGAGAGACAAGATACCTTCTCGCTCATGGACTGGCATTTGGCTCCCACATAAGCTTGCGCATCAAAGACATCACTCTCAAACACGGCCAACTCTTCATGTAGATGATCCATGTAGCCATTGCTTGCATGATGACCTCCGTTGTTGTTGATCACGCCGTTGGAGAGCGGTAGAGATGAAGCGGGTGCCGGTACATTCCGCACACGCACTGATGGCGTCAACGACCCCATCTCTCCCTCTCCTGTCTTCCTTCCTTTCTCCAGCCCCTCCCCCAACCCCCCTCCTCCTCCTCCTTGTTCTCGCCCCTTTCCCCTGTCTTATCTCTGTCTCTATGTGTGTGTGTGTGTGTGTGTGTGTGTGTGCGTGTATGCGTGCGTGCGTGCGTGCGTCTCTCTCTTTCTCTCTTCTCAATTAACAAAACTCCACGACTCTGGTCTATCCATGCTGAAAAGAAATGTTTCAAATTCGACACTTAGTCTCTAAGCTTACTTACAAACTTCACGTGCCATCTCCACCTCCACAACACCACTTCTCTTCTCTTGGGTTTTCCTTGGATCCGTCAGAAAGGGCAGTCGTGGGTCGTGTCCACATCTCTCGTCTCTGCACTTTCTGCTTCAGAAACAAAACCCACCACAAAACAAGAAACAACGATCCAAGAATCGCACGTTTGCATTGCTCCTGGTCATTCGAAGAATCTTCAAAAATATCATCGTTCGTTCTTTCTCTCTTGCTCTCGCTTTGTCTCTGTCTCTGTGTCCCGGTCTCCTTGCCCGGATGTCGTTGCTGCAACACAAAGCGAAAGAGAAGAAGCCCGAGCCAGACAAACAAAACAAGCAATCAAACAAACAAGAAAGAAAGAAGAAGCAACAAAACCCTAAAATGTCGACCAATCAGAGCAATCCCTCCCACCTACCTACTTACAATAATAATTTCCAATAATAATTAGAATAATATCTACCTACCTACTTGACAGTCTTTTACAAACCCTAGGCTGAGCTAGCTGGCAAGACCTAGGTAATAAATAAAGGGGGATTTTCTTTTCTTTTCTTTTCTTTTTTTTTTTTTTTTTTTTT
>Ga0209208_10004443_pt1 | contig 19867 bp, 24 predicted proteins | sample S1TSphfallax_3_FD_187694 | JGI IMG/M metagenome (GOLD analysis project Ga0209208, IMG submission 187694) | Host-associated microbial communities from peat moss isolated from Minnesota, USA - S1T2_Fd - Sphagnum fallax MG (SPAdes) (version 2) | ecosystem: Host-associated > Plants > Peat moss >...
GGCCCATTTGCATATGTTGGATATATCCGCTCTGGCCATTCCTATAAATTTTTTCAACACACCCAAAGAATCATGTGACACCTATAGTTAGTACTAATCACCATCCCTCATCCCTGCGAATGGTGCAGCATTGTGTAGAGTCTCTAACTCTTCATAATTACTCTGAATTTCTCAACACTTAACAATTTCAAGTCCACCTGAAAAGTGTTTGATAGATGACCACATAATAAGGTTATGGATGATTTCACATCTAACAGCAATGTTCTCCTTATGGTATGTTCCTTGGCATAAATGTTCATAGGTAAGTTGTAAACTAGCACACATCAGTTGTTACGTAGCACAAGTAGGTAGGAAATATCGGAATCAGTAGTGCTGGCAATTCTTGCTATTTAAGACAACTTGAAAACTACCGAATCAGCAGTTATGGACCTTTCCAAGATACGAAATGTTCTCCATACACTACAGAAAGACCCAATTTGGATATGTACCTCGGATGTGACAGCCCACTTCCCAGTGCGAAGTGGTCTGTGAAACTCATTCATGCTGCCCATGTAAAGTCCTTGCACAATGCCAGTGGCCTTCACTTCCACAAGCACATCATCTACTCTAACAAATGTGTCATCATCGGTCTTCATTATGTATTTTGCTGTCACATTTTGTATCTGGACACAAAGAAAATTTCATTTCGTCAGCAGCTTATGAAAGCAATGCTAGATATTAGTATTCATATGGTATATAGGCCATCATCATATGGTATCAAAACTGGTATCAAGGACAGGTTACCAGGGTGGTGTGACCTAAGGCACTACCCCAATACAAGGAACATGTTGGTATGAAAATCTTGTAAAGTACCCAATACCAGGACCAAATGTTGAGACCAAACCAACAGTGAAATATACATCATTAATGCCACATCATGAACCCAACATGACATCTTCACTTGACTGGGTGCAGTGTGGTATATATTATGTACTAAACTCAATAACGAGCTCAGTTTGGCTGGTTCATGGATGCTGTTTTGTAGATAGTATAATAATATGAGATGTGGATTCCTTCAACATGGAAATGCAATTAGGATTTAAGGAGAAAAAAACATACCCCAAATTCACATATTGCAACAGTTTTGAGTACCACAATGTCATAGCGATCAATGAAGGGTAAAATTATCATGTCACCATAATAGTCTGCTTCTTTTCTCACTTGCAAGTTTATGTTCTTGTCAGCATGCTGCATATTTTCACACCCAAGCACAAAATCCATTCTGGGTTAAAGCAAAAACATGAAGAAGAAGAAAGAAACAAGAGGCAATCTATGACTTAGCATTTACAGAACTTTGAGATATGACCAATAAACAAGTTGAGATGGAAGAGGCTTACTTACCAAGGCCACAAAAAATCGAGCAACAACATTTGATGATTGAATTGAGCGGGATTGGAACCACGTTTTGCGCACAGCCATACGCTCAGAGAAATGGTTACTACTCGACATTACACCCACAAATAGATCAATCTCCTCCATAGGATATGATGGAGCCTTCCACATCTGCCCTTCTTCTAGAACAAGTTCTGAGATATAACTCGGGTGCACTGGGGGCAATGCATTGATGGTCACCAATTCATAGTCCAAGTCTCCATACATTGAAAAGCCAGTAATTTCCTCCACAACATAGCTCTGAAATATTTTACCACCCCGCCAAAAAAAGGAAATCATTCAATACCATTACACATGAAAAACCATGGCCTGACAAAAAATCTGAGTGCTTCCCTTGCAGAATCAGCCTTTTATGGCATCTTATATAGTACAAAAACTTTGCACATCGACAGAAAACTTCCAGAAAAGGATAGAAGCTTTACCGAGTGGTATGGGAAAGAGCTAACATGACGTCCATCGACAGTCAAATGGAAGCCCTCTATGCCTGCTCGAAGGTTGAGAATAAAAAGCCGGCCTTCAGCAAATGGATACTCCCAGTCCAAATTGTCCTTGCCAGATGTGCCCATGAATGAATGAAGCCACCAAGATTTCTCTGAGTCACGGTGTTTCTCAGCATCATCTCGCAGCCATGCCTCACACTTGAGTTGATCATCAACTAACCAGAAAAACACAGATGAAAGAAAAAGTAAATAAATAGTTAGGTCTTTTTGAACATATCATCTATTGCTTTCCATATATTTGGAAAGTTGTGCACATTTGTTAGCTAAACCCTAACTTAGGATTGACAATGGATTGTCACTTGTCATGCAACGCAGTGTGGAGCCCAAGTATGATGAGTATATAAAAAGCAGATTTTGGTTCTAGAGGTGTACCAGTTTCATCATCTTCTTGTGAAGATGGCCAACCTTCACATCGCTGGCTAGAACCCCATTCACCATGATAGCATGTATTATGTTCAATCACCGGCTTCCAGCTCCAGTCTCCCTGAAGGCGAGGATTCAAATGCAAAATCCGGGGAGGATCCTCACCATCATCTTCTTTGAGTCCATGTAATTCCAGCCCAAATTGAGACACCATTACATACTGGGACTCCCCTTCACCCACACGAGCAATTGGAGGCTTATACTCACTGTGAGCATAGTGTGGTGTTGCAATCAGATTGATGGATGATCCAAAAACAAGTCCACATGGAAGTGAGATAATTCGACCTGCATCCTCAAATTCCTTTCCAGTCAATGAAATGAAATTTGGACAAGCGCTGGTGATTATACTCTCATATGCCTTGACACTCTCATTCCCTTCACTTCTTAGCACTTCGTCTAGTTCCTGCCAAGCAATTTTGCCTGCATGCCATGCTTGTTCCACAACAACTTGTAATGGCAAGCCATTGCCTTTTAGTTCATGAGGCATGACATTCTCCTCCTCCATCTTGTGGGTGGTTTGTGAGCCCAACTTAGGATTTTTTTTATTCTGCCCCTGCACACCAACCACCACACAGAAGCTTAGTTGTGTTCTTTAAAATGTGAAATCTTATTAAGCATTTATTATCATAACTTCACATCATAGAATAAAAAATGAGTGTAAGAAGGAAAATCCATCTTGAACTCACAATCTATACCTCAAGTTCATGTCTTCACAAAGAGTTTCCTTCAAAAAAAACCTCAAGGAAAAAATTTCATGAGCATCACAGCGCTCAGCACTAAACAATCTAAGAAACAAGAGAACATAAATGATATCAAAAATTTCACAAACCACACATCCAGTGAATCCTTCCACTCCAAACCATATGTTAGTTGCATGACAAGAATGCACTAAGAAGGTTATGACAAGAATGAGAGACATTTTGGGCATATGATTATACAAGGAATCTGTATGTCTTTAGTTTCTGCTGCAAATTTTCCAGAAACTACTAAAGAGAAGACTCAATCTTCTGCGACTCAATACTTGGTAAGAACATAAGAGTTGAGTACATTGATCCTTTTTTTTGGTATATTGAACATCCACAGATTTAATGTACCTCACATTGAGGATAGCAAGCTAAGATTCATGCAATTGAACATTTTGAAAAATTTAAGGCAAGATTTATGCAATTGGAATGCATTGAAACATGCAAGCAAGATTTATGCAATTGAAACATGTCAAGGCATTCAAGCAAGCTTCATGAAATTGAAGCATGTTGAAACATTCATGCAAGTTTCGTGCAATTTAAACATGCTGAAGAATTCAAAGGTTTAGATTCATCCAATCAACGTGCCAAAGAATTCAAGAATGTTGAAAAATTCAAGCTAATAATTCATGCAGTTGAAGCCTATTGAAGAAATTCAAGCAAGAGATTTGTGCAATTTGAAACAATGTTGAGAAATCAAGCAAGAGATTCATGCAATTGAAACAATGTTGAGAAATCAAGCAAGAGATTCATGCAATTGAAACAAGCTGAGAAATCAAGCAAGAGACTCATGCACCTGAAACAAGCTGAAAAGCTCAACTAAGAGATTCATGTAATTGAAACCTGTTCAAGTACTTCAAGCACGATTTTCATGCAATTGAAACATGTTGAAGAAATTCAAGCAAGATTTTCATGCAAATGAAACATGTTGAAGAAATTCAAGCAAGATTTTCATGCAATTGAAACATGTTGAAGAAATTCAAGCAAGATTTTCATGCAATTGAAACCTGTTGAAAAATTTAAGCAAGAAATTCACACAATTGTGAAGAGATTCATGCAATTGTTGAAACCTGTTGAAGAAAATATTCAAGGAACAGATTCATGATGCAAATCTGAAACAATGTTGAGTTCATGAACTTCGAGCAGCGAGAGATTCTTCATGCAATTGGGGGGAAAAAAAACCAGGCTAGCAGAAATTCTCCTTACAATGAGATCAATTTGCACTGACCTTATGTCTCGGATCATCACTTTTAAGCTTGGATGGTGCTGATCCAGGAGTATGATCTGCATTGTACTTGTCGTGGCCATCGTAGTAGTATTGATCTGATTGTCTCCGTTCTTCATCCCAGTCATTTGTAATGAGCTTCCGCTGATGAGTTTTCTTCAATCGCCGGTGTCCAGAAGAAGAACCACTACCCCCTAATCCAACCAGCCCTGCTTCTTCAAGAGCTGCATCCAGATTCGGCACATTGATTTGCAGCAAGAAACTGGGCGCAATCAACAATTGCGGAACTTGAATCGTTACAAACACTATACACAATGTCACCAGAACAAGAAGCGTCTGTGTTCCCCGCAGCCGCCCTGCGCCCAAACATAACCCACAATCCGCTTTCCCATTTGCCTTTTTCATTTGTAGATCACAACTTTGCAACAATCTTTATTGAACCTCCTGCTCCTACTCCTCCTCCTCCTCTTCAGCCCTGAAATTCTTCTATCTTGTGCAGCATCGCAGCCAAATGGTAGTGAGAAGAAAACTCGCCATGCTTGCTAGAAATTGGAACACTAGTCATGAAGGAGATCAGCCGATCTCTGAGTATTCTTCACCAACTCCGTCAATCCAAGGCAGAGAGCTACATTCAAGCTCCAATTCTTCCTTCTTGATGTCCTAAAGCTCTGAATATCTTCCCTTTTGATCACCTAAAGCTCCAAAATTTCTTCCCTTTGGATCTCCTACAGCTCCGATTGTTCCCTCTTCATCTCCAGCTCCTTCTTTCACTGCCCCCCTTTCTGAAAGCTGACACATTCAGCTTCTCATCAGCAACTGCGCGCATTGACTGAAAACGAACAAAGGAAACCCCCAACAACAACAACAGAAGGGTACCTACTACACTAGTGAATGCAAACTAAAAGAACGAGAGAGATGCGAAAAAAGAAAACAACATCAACTAGGAGCTGGAGAACTAAATCAAAACTTTACAAAGACATCTATGAGGAAAGCAAACACACACACACACACACACACACACACTCTTTCTCTCTCTCTCTCTCTCTCTCTCTCTCTCTCTCTCTCCGACAATCATCAAAGCATCAAGGGAGAAATCTCGGAATCTTCGGTGTCAAAGCTCTAATACACAAAAGACACCACTAAACTACACAGAAACCCAAGGCAAACCGGCGCGTCTTCCAAGGCACTCCGCTCGTGTATCACAACACTGAAGGCGTTGTTGGCAAGTGGAAAGGGGAGAAGAGGAGACGACGACGACGACGACGACGGAGCTGATGACTGTTTGCTGCCACAGCGAAACAAGAAAAACACATCTCCGAACCGAATTTCAAAACAAAGCAACGCAACGGCGGCAACAAAACAAAACAAAGAACGCGCAGCTCCGCACTGACTGCGCTCTTTGGCAGTGAAAACGGCGTCTTTTGGTATTTTGGGCACACGACGCGTGTTGTTTGCCTTGCCTTCGTTCGCTTTCGTTTGAAATTTTAAGCAAGTTTTTGTGACTTGTCCAGCTAGCCTAACCGTGTCCCCACTAATTCTGCCCTTCTGCTATTAGCATTCCCACTAGCCCAAAAATGGTAAACAACAACACATGCACATCTAACTTAGGCATAGAAATTCTTGGCAGCCAATGAGGGAAAGAAGGTGAGCCAGCATGCACCCAAGAAGTCCAAATCTTTTTTTTTCCCCCTTTATGAGAAGGGTTGGGGTTTGCTGAATTTTATTGTTGTTCCCAATGAGTTCTCAACATGTTCCCCAGGTTTTCAATGTGTTCCCCACCATGTTCTTAATGATCTCAACATGTTTCTCAAGTTGGCATTGTGTTCCCCACCGTGTTCCCAATGAGTTCTCAACATGTTTCTCAAGTTGGCATTGTGTTCCTCACCGTGTTCCCAATGAGTTCTCAACATGTTCCTCACCATCTTCTCAATGATCTCAACATGTTTCTCAAGTTGGCATTGTGTTCCCCACCGTGTTCCCAATGAGTTCTCAACATGTTCCCCACCATCTTCTCAATGATCTCAACATGTTTCTCAAGTTGGCAATGTGTTCCTCACCATGTTCCCCAAGTTTTCAATGTGTTCCCCACCATCTTCTCAATGATCTCAACATGTTTCTCAAGTTGACAATGTGTTCCCAATGAGTTCTCAACATGTTCCCAATAGCATATTCGCCTTAAATTTTATTCTTGTAAGCTATATAGAACCTGCCCACAGGAAGAGATTTTAATTATTTACCTATTTTGGGACAGTTCAAAAGTTTGATAAAATTTCTGTGATGGGCCAATCAAAGATGCCCATTACAAACCAAAACAAATGGTATTTGGGAGTTCCTGGAACTAATTAATATGGCTTTATTTCCTTTTTGTCAAAACCCTGTTTTAATACACAAGAGTTATCTAAAAGGGTTTTTCTTTTTCAGTTTTGTGATATAAGAAATCTGCCGAATTTTCCCATTAAAAAGCAGCAAATTTAGTCAAATTTACACAAGAAAAACACGATTGCCCCCCCAAAAAAATGCAAATTTTTTGGTTAACTATATGTCGTGGGCTATCCTACACACTATAAATGGCCATTATACTACTTAGGTGTGAAAAGAAAAACATTTTTGGCTAATGAGATTGTTAGCATTGGAGCCTTGAATTGTTTTGAGGAGTTGTCTTAACTCATGAGAGGTTTACTATTGCATTGTTATGTACATATAGGGTAAGTTCAGTTTTGTGGATTTTGGCCCCAAACTGAATCTCCCCAATGTCACATGAAATTTTCAAGATAGGTGGGTCAATGGGCATTCTTTGATGAATTTGGCCACAAAATGAAAAGTCGGATGTTTGGAATTCATTGCAACCATCACCATGTTGAATCCAAATTCCAAACCTTAAAACCCTTCATTCATGGAAAATTGAACACAAAAGGTGGAACTTTGGACCAAATTAAGCTTCTTGTACCATGATGGAAAACAAATTAAGACTTTTTAATGTTCCACATGGTTAGCAAATAGGCAACAATCCCAACCATCAAAAACTTGGAGCTTCAACAAAAAAACTCTCCTTTATACATCATCTCCAAACCATCTAAATAAAAGCTTCATTCCAACCATCCCATCTTTCTTACAATAGAAAAGGATCTCAATCCTTGGTCATGTATAGTTTGTCTATAGAAATACAGCCAAGTCCTACAAGCCATAGGACAAACAAAGGACCTACTACTAAATAGGGTGTAAAGGAGGAGGACAAGTTACATATTTTTAAAGTATGGGTTTGCATCTTGGTGGCATATTACATGTAGTCCTTGTGTAAGAAGTCCCATATTTCTTCATCCTAGCTTGTGTTTTTTGTTTGTCCCTATTCTTACTTATAGAGTACATACAAATATACACACAAAATATAAATACACATAGCTTAAAAGATTTTTGGTGGACTTCTTTTAAAGGACTAGAATAATATGCCTAAAAGGTTGGGCACTATGATGTGGAATATTCATTTTTTGGAATTACTGAAAATTTTGAAAAATATGTGCCTACCATACCAAAAATTTGAATGAAACTATCAAGCACAATAGCTTCATCATTAAGTATAATATCAAATTATAAATTGCTATAAATTTTATCTTTCAAACCAAAAACTGATTAAAAAAAAATTAATTATTAGACTTCTTGCTGTCGAACTAGTGTAGGTTAAAAAAATTGTTGTTTACAATCAATTTTTGCAAAACAAAATGTCATTTGGAAAGATAGTGGCAAAGGACAATTTTTCTTCTGGTGTATCTACCATACATATATACTTCAAAATGAGAAAAAACTTTTTTTTTAAAAATTAATTAAACCTAAAACAACAATGAAAATTATCATCTTTTGTGTGAAAAAAAAATTCAGTCCTTTCTTCAAAGCAAATTGAAAGATGGAAAATATGGATGAGAGAGAAAAAGAGAGAGAGAGAGAGAGAGAGAGATTTCATTCAATTTTGTCATCCATAGCATGGGATGAAAAAGTTAGTGTCAGAGAGAGATATCTAGTCCACGAAATGGTAAGCACGCGGACGGGGATTCGAGAGGAAGGAAGAAAACACGAGGAATCCCTGGAAGAAAAAGAAAGAATCCGTGGAAGAAATTCACGGAAGAATCTGCACAAAAAAGTGTACTATTCAATTGGGTTTGCGGCAGAGACAAAATTCTTTTCAGAATTCCAAGTTTGCAGTTGCAGCAGCAGTAGCAGCAGGAGAAGAAGCACAGCGTTTGAGAGAAGAGAGAGAGAGAGAGAGAGAGAGAGAGAGGGGGTGGCGGTGGGGACGACGGGTTGGAGAGGGAGGGAGGAGATTGGGAGGGCAACAAGATGAGTGCTTTGACGAGGACGGAGAAAGCGCACCAGAAGTATAGAGAAGGGAAGTACAGTGAAGCTTTGGAGTTGTATACTGATGCTCTGAATGCTGCGTCCCAAGTCAACCATCGGGTTGCGCTTCACAGCAACCGGGCAGCTTGCCATCTCAAGCTTCAGAGCTACAAGCAGGTGAGGAGGAGGGTAGTTATGTATACCCTAAATGTGACATATCAAGCTCTCATTTTGACCTTTCAATTCTTGCAGATTCTTGTCATTCCATTCTCCCAATCTCAGCTCTGGAAATACTGAATTCTGTTCTCTACACCCTCCACAAACTGTCCTTTTTCCTCTCCCAGGCTTTCTTTCTTCAGACAGAGTATACCCAAGTTCGCCATGAGCCAAACTGGTCCTGGCAACTAGCCAACCAGCTCCATGGAGTTCTCGTCATGAAGAGAAAGAGCAACAACTGAAATGAACGTGTTGTGATGTTGGGTGGGTGGTTACAAAGAGAATTAATTACCTTGACTGAAAATGAATGAGCTTCAGACATGTTCAGGTCTTCAAGAAGATGGACTGTGGGAGGTTTTGTCTGTCTGTCTGATGGGGTTTGTTTGTGGAGGGACGGGGAAAGTACAGGCAGCAGATGAATGCAGTGCAGTTTTGGAGTTGGATGCAAGGCATACAGGAGCGCTCATGCTACGGGCGCAAACACTAGTAGCCATGAAGGACTATCACTCAGCATTGTTCGATGTCAACCGCCTCCTTGAACTGAACCCTTCTTCTGAAGTCTATCACAGTCTACAGGCCCGGTTACGTACCCAGCTGGTATGTCACTACCATCTGCACCTTGAGCACATACACTTGTCAGTAAAAGTCTTTGGGAGGAGATCCTGTTGGGAGGGTTTGTTTTTTGCACAGATGCCAGTAGGGTTTTTGAATTGATTTGTGCATAGTTGTTTCATGTTGATGTGTTGGTCACAGCAGATTGGCATAAACCTTCAGCACACATGGGTGCTACATGCTGAAAAGTTGTACGTTGAAGCCGAATTGCAACTGATGTAAGAGTATGAATTCACAATGTCTGAATTCAGAAACCAAAATTCTCATCATCTGTGAACTTCCCTGTCTTAGAATTGTCTTCACAATTCCTCCTGAAGAGTGTGTGTACTTCGCTGTATTATTAGAATCGCCTTCATGATTCCTCGTGAAGAGTGCAGTATTGCCTTGTTTGCAGGCGCTGGCACCTATACCAGAGGAAGAATATGAATCGCCTCCAGATTCACCAACCAATCAAACAATCCAATCAAAATTGCCAACTACATTGCCACCTATTGTGAAGGAGCCAGAGGCACCACCACCTAAGGTAGGATGGGATGCGATTGCAAAGCCGAAGGAGCACTCAACCATTGATTATTCCAGATGGGGGAACTTGGGAGATGACCTCAGTGATGACGAGGATGAAGATGATGACGAGCCACAATATGCATACAGACTGAAAAGAGTTGGACTGAGCACTTTCAAGTCACTAGGAACTTGATAATGAAGAAGAAGACACACGGATTTGCAATGCTCATGGGTGGTGGGCTGTTACCTTCCTCACCATTAGCAAAGGATCTTTGGTTCTCAAGTCTACCATGTTGCACACTTTGAAGTGGGGTATAACCCACCCACTGACACTTCTTGACACCACATGTTTCATTGTTAGCTTGACCATGTGTGTGTAGTGCTTCTTGGTTTCTATTATACCAAACGGAATTTCCAAGAGTTGCTGGAAATATGTATGGATTAGTGATATTAGGTCCTTGCATTAAGAGATTTGTTACCTCCTTGGACTAGCCTCCTGTGAGAGATAATAGTGATATCGGTTTCTGTTGTCAGGATTATACGTTGCACAGTCGTGAGGAGGACGTTGATGGGTAGAAAGAATGGAGTTGGTACCTGCAAAACTTAGGGTTGTGAAATGGGAACCCGCATGTATGTATGGTTTCAAGCCTCTGCCCACACTGTATAATAGACACTGTCACTGACAGAGTGAGTGATTTCTTTCCAGCATGTTTTGATCTTTTCCAGAACAATGGCTTGCAGCTGGAATGTTTGTAAACATGATGTATTTGCTGCCTATTGCAGCTGCTTGTTAAGAACTTGCATCTTTAATTAGTCATTTTCATGGTGCTGTGAGGCTGTGTGACACATTCAGGGTGTGTTGTCCATTCGTAGTGCTTCAAACAACATCTGTAGAAGTGAAAGTCTCGTTTATGATTTTTGCTCATGGCGTTGTTTCCTTACTTCCAATCTCAGCAAGTGGTGGCACAAGCGCTTGATCTGCTTGATCTTGCTGATTCTTGAAGAAAGATCCAACTCCTTGATTCATTTAGGCTCCCAGTGAAAATCTGTACAGTTGATTTCGTTGGACATGCAAAATGTGCAGTGGCTCGGAGGATATATACAAATAGGTTATAAATGAGTCATGGTCAAAAATTTGTCCTAAGCTTAATAGGGTTTCATCCAATGAATGAACTATATGAAACAAGAGGACAAAATGCCAGTAGGGTTATAAATAAATCATGGTCAAAATTGGTCCTACCCTAATAGGGTTTCATCCAATGAATGAACTTTAATGAAACAAAAGGACAAAATGCAATAGCATATTAATAAATCATCGTCCAAATTGGTGCTAGGCTGAATAGGGTTTCATCCAATGAATGAACTTATATGAAACAAGAGGACACAATACAATAGGATATAAATAAATCATGGTCAAAATTGGTCCTAGACCTAATTGGGTTTCATCCAATGAATGAACTTGTATGAAACAAGAGGACCAAATGCTAATAGGGTTATAAATAAATCATGGTCAAAGTTGGTCCTTGGCCTAATGGGATTTTCATCCAATGTGCTACAGAATAGGTATATGCCCCAGATGATAAGGATCTTTGTCCGGTTCTACATCGGTTCTTAACCCAATACGAAAAGTCTCTGTTCAGACCTAGATTTATCTGGTCTCTGCCGCCTAACCTGCCTGAGATCTTGGCTGATAACCGGGTCGACTACTGGCTGATAACCGGGTAAACGACGGGCTGTGCATCCGCTTAAGGATGAGAGCTCTGCATTGTGAGCAAACCCTAATGACTCCTTACACGAAGAAAACAGACAGGGTGCTAAGCTCAAGATCGCGTCGTTTTTTTTGCAATCAATCTCTGGAAAGATCGGTGAAGATCGGGTGTTGCCAGAGAAAGATCTGTGCAGGGAGAAGTGAAGGAATTAATTTGAGGTTGTTACATCGAGTGAAGACCACGTTTTAGGGTCGAGATCCGGGTGGTGGTTGTTGTTTCTGCAAGCAAGCAAGCTTTTTTTTTTTAAGGTTCTTGAGTGGGAGTTTTTCCAAGACGGAAGGAAGAGGGAGAAGACGGGGAGGAGGACGGTCTGGTGGCATACTTGAAGCTGTGCGGGAAGGCGGTACACAAAGGCTCAAGGCGATGTTTTATGGGGCAATGGTATGGGATCCATGGTTGATACTGGCACAGATAGTGTGTATACAATGCTTGTATTACATAAGCCTTGGGATTTTGTTGTATGCCTTTGTGGGCACTCAAGTCCCCAGATTCACGCTCAAGTATTTCTTTGACTATACTCTAGTCACCGCGACTTCCATAGTCGGATGGAGCACGCTTGCTGCCTTCTTTGTTAATGCGTTAGCCGGGTAAGCTCATCATCTCCTTCTTTTTGAGGTTTCTGCTCATTTGCACCTTGACAAAGATACTGCAAACCCTCATAGACTACTGAACAGGGACGTATACATACAATAAAGAGTGGCCGTCCTCGGCCAACACTGATTTGAAAGTCTCAGTCAGACATGGACATATGGTAGGGTTTGAAAACATTGTCAGTTCGGGCTTTTAGGGTTTTATATCTTAGGTTATCTGCACTAAACAGAGTACACATGTGTATATACATGTGCTGATGTGTTCTTGCAGATCCCTTGATCTCGGAAAGGCGTTCTCAAAGAGTAAGTTGGACAGGAGAATAGAGATGTTGTTACTTTTGCTTTCAACTGATTCACAGGATGTTGTTTCTCTGTGTGGACATCAGAGCTGGCTATGTATTTCTGCTGGTTGAGAGAGCGAAAAAATGTCTAGATTTTACGATCACCATGTATATTATTCACCTCGTCTTCTGCATTCTCTACAATGGCCTACCATCTTCATTCCTATGGTGGCTTGTGTATATTGTGTGTGTGGTAGTCACATCACTCCTCGCGGAGTGGCTGTGCATACGCCGGGAGTTGAAAGACATACCCGTTCGGAGTACTCGTCTTGGTGAGCTTTCTTACCCTGTTCCTCCTGGCCCCCCTCATGGTTCTTTTCTACACTCTAATCAACATATCTATGCCATTCTATCTTCTTTTTCTTGTCTAAATCTCCACAGCCTACCTCTTCATTGAACTCCATATCTCTAAAGTTGCAGAAATTTTGTTGCTGGAATTTTAACCCTAAAGCTTGACCAATTTCCATTGTGAATGAAGTGCATCATCTGAGGCCATCTTTCTCAACACCTGAGAATCTGTGTATTGTCTGCATTCTTTTGGTTTCTTGCTCTTCCCAAATGTCATGCAAGTTTCTCCTTAATCCTACTGTGGTGGCACATATTCAGACATGTATTGTTTGCCGCCTGGAAGTAGGGTATGAAAGTAGTAAGAGGTCAATCAATACTCTCTCTCCAATTTCTGTTTGTGGGAAATCGCAAGCATGTGTTTTGCAAGCCTACTTTTGACAGATGGATTGTCCTGCTTGCAGATGTTTGATTGACAGCTTCTTGAGCATGTGTTATCTACTTCAAGCAGCAGGATTGTATTTTCTCCTGGTACCATCCATGTTTTTAAGTCTTGCTGCAGTGAATTTTTTCTACAAAACATGTAATAATCCTGTCTTTTCATTTGAAAAGACATTGAAAGAAAAACCCTGTTCTAAAAAAGCACAGCCCAAGCAATATAAGTGGAAACATGAGTTTTCACAAAGGCTCTGGCTTTTTCCCCTCAAACTAACACATTTGCTGTAATGAGGTGACAAATCATGATTAGCTTTTGCATTCTTTGATTGGCTTCACAATGTGAGCATAGATCTATTGTGAAATGCTTCTTTGAGAGGTTTAGGATTGCCTGCAAATTACGACATACCTTTTGAAGTCTCTACAGGAACACGAACGAATTGTATGTGGTCAGTTTACTGAAGTCATGTAAAGGACATGTGAGTGTAGCCATTGAACATGAGCTTATGACCTTTTTTTGTGTGCATCTGTGATTGTATGAATTGGACTGTTGTGGAGTGGGAAAGTTGGAGAAGCTGATAATGGTGATGATGATGATGATGATGATGAAGGTGAAGTTTTAGAAGGAGCTATTGTTGGAGGTCTCTAGTTGTATTAAGACAGAAACCAAACAATATAATTGCATCCCCAAAATGTCAATTTAACTTTGCAGACAAGAAGCATATTCGAGCTTTCTTGCTTCTCTGCTTTTGCTTGATTGCAAGTGCAGCAGTTGAATTTGAGACTCATCTAAAAGCAGATAAAAAACTAGAAAAAACCTGGGGAAAAAAAAGGGAAAGAAGGAGAGGTCACAGGATGAAGGTATGTAGGCCTTTTTCATCAATTTTGAGACTCATGGATGAAGGCATGTTTACATCCATTGTTTACATACCTTGAGACCCACTCGGAAATTTGAATGTGGGGTCTTAAAATGAAAATGCTCTTCTCCTTGCACGACTTGCTTTGTGCTATTGGTGATGGGTTTAGGTCCTAGGTTTTGTGATTTCTCCTCTTAGGGCTCCATATTGTGTGTTCTGTGCTTTAGAGTGTGGTCTTTTGTTTGGACTTTGGTCCTTTCTTTTTTCTTTTCTTGTTCCCTTGCTGGGTGTTTTTCCTTTTATTTATTTATTTATTTATTTGATTTGAAAAGATTACTAATAGCAAAGCAAGTGGACCAATCGAATACTTTAATCGATAAATCAACAATGGTGAAAGATTGTGCCATGAGAACCAATCGAGCAATTTAGCCGTGCATAGCAAAATCAAGATTGTGGAGTGACTTTTGCTAACCACTTATGCACGACATGCATCCTGTTGTGCAAATATGTTGATCTGATCACCAAGTCTGATCACCAAATCAACAAGTTTTTATTGTTCTATATCCAAAACATGCTCTTAGAGTGCATGGGTGAGGATGCTTGAAAGATGATTTTTTTTTAATGTTTTGTTGTTCTCCAAGGAGTTTAATAAGCCCATGAGACTTCAGGGAAGCAGGATGTACTTACCACCACCAGTCTCCTTAATTCCATCTATCAAACAACGTTCCTAAGTGTATTTGCTTAGTTTTGTTTAGAACATTAGTCAAACTATCCAGTCGTTCCTTATGGAATCGGCTCATTCTGCGTATTCTGCGGTGGAACCGGCCAACTCGGTCTTCCTGTGCACACTCAGCTCTTGCACAGGATCCGGTTATCTTATCTCAGATGTCCTGTTCCTGACGGAATGGTCTCATTCTGCGTATTCTGCGATGGAGCCTGCTGACTCGGTTTTCTTGTGCGTGCTCGGCTCTTGCACAGGATCCGGCTTTCTTGTCTCAGCTGTCCAGTTCCTGATAGAACGGGCACATTCTGCGGATTCTGCGATGGAATCGGTCTCTCGGTCGTGGTCTGCACGCTCAGCTCTTGCACAGGATCCGAATTTCTTCTTCTTTGCGGAGTTGCGTTGCGTAAGGAGACGGGAGCAATTGCAACATGGGTTGTTGATGGCGTGCTTCATGGGTTTGCATGCCGGGCCTGTTTGTGTGGGTACGCATCTGATATGCTGCTGAGATGAGTGCGTTCAAGAGGCTGAAGCTGCTATCGCAGCCGCAGCAGCAGCAGCAGCTCCTTCTGTTTTGTAATGTTGGCAAGTTAATGCGCTTTCCGCAGACGGCGATTGCATCTGCTGATCTCTCGCGGACTCACACCATCCTTGCTGCTGCTTCCAGTCGAGGGTTCTCCTCGTTTCTGGGCCTTACGAATGGCGGGTCGCCGCTGCAGCAAATTAGGTCAGGGGCGTGTGTTCTCAGGAAGGGTTTCACTGGATTGTTGCAAGGGCGACGATCTGGGGATGTGACTCAACCGCCGGGTGTGGTAGTTGCGGGAGTAGTGCGCTGGAAGTATGCAAGGGGGATCGCCACGGCAGCTTTGGCGCGTGGTGAGGGAGTTGCGAAACAAGCGATTGGGTCTTTTGCTGCTGGAACCAGAGTGGAAGGGACGAAGAAATCGCTGAGCGAGTCGATCAAGCACTATGCAAGGTGCTACTATGAGTTATCCAAAGTTCGGCTCAGGTATGTCCCGGTTTGTGGACAGCTTCTTACAGCATTTCCCATGTGATGGCACGCGGTGCACGCTATTCAGCTCTTGTTGGATCCAGAGATATTGTTCTAGGGTTAGGGTTTGGGTTGCCAGCCTTGAAGAGTATGGCAAGGAAGGAATGTGTCATGTTTTGTTGCCAATGCAATACTTCAAATTCTTCACAGGGAATCATTGTTTGGGGTGACTGGGTGGGCAGTCTGTTGGTTGTGACAACTGCCGGGGTAGGGTTTGTGATGGGGAGTGGCGAAGTGGTGGATTGGGTGGGCCTATGTTGGACAACCATTGGCACCATGTTGGCTGCTGCTTCTGCCAATGCCTTCAATCAGGTGCCACTTCATTCAACTTTTGTCTCTACCTTTGGTTTCACATATTTCAGTGCTGTTTCCAAGAGCTGTAAGAGTGTCAGTTCCAGTGACCCCTATATACTGTTGCTGTGGTTTTGGTCCCCGTGCATCAAAAAGTGGCACATCCTTTGCTGTGGATTGCATGTAACCCTGTATATTTTTCAGCCCTCCACAGTCTGTTTAGACCTTTCACAGTGCCCTAATCTGTCAATTTTATCTCACAATTCCTTCACAGAAGGAGCTCTGATCTGGAAACTTGCATCACCTGTCTACCAAGTGTGGAATTCTATATTTGGCAGCAGCCATGTGTATACAAGTTAGTGATGTTCATTTTTGTGCTCCCAACCAGTAAAACGTCATCAGAGTCAAGGTTGCTTTAGCTTTCTTTAGTTTTAATGGGCATCATGTGTAAGTAGGGTAGCCATTCCTGGTCAATTTGGAAACTCTTGATCTATTGGCCATTATTGCTTCATTCCATGTGTATTTCTTGCTATGTGGTCCAGCTGCACTGCAAACACATGAATTAGAAAGGCAATGCTGCAATTTGAACCAATTTTGAGGAGATTTGATCACTATGTGGAGCAAAATTTTCAAACGTAATCTAACATAGTGATAGAGCATCTGAGGAGATAGTTTAGACAGAGCAAGATTCTGGGCTGTGCCCTGAAATGTGAACAGTGATAACTATATAAGAATGGTTCTTTGATAGATAAAGAGTGTTTAGGAGTTCAATTCACAAGATGAAGAGCTGGTCAGAATTTGATAATTGTCCAAATTGACTTTGAGCTTCTTAAATTGCCCAGTTTGCAAGTATTTGTGAAATAATCTAAGCCAGATGCTATATGGAACACACCAACTCTTACCTCAACTGATTTCAATGAGGAATGTGGCAGTTGATGAACTAAAACAGCTCTAGATCCATGTGTCAGGATGCTGATCTTCAATTGTCAGCCTGACATGGGGTCATTTGTTATCATTGCAAGAGTGCCAATTGGTGCCCACTGGGTTCAAACATATTATTAGTACATGAGCAACAGTAGGTCATACTTCTTAGCAATAAGAACATACAAAGCTTTGGAATTGCACCACTTCAGCAGATTGAACATTGTCTGGCAGCATACAGTTTGTTCAGAAGTGACTAGCCCCCAGCATTTTAGGTTGGGTGACCTGTATCTCAAGTATGAGAACAAAGAAGTGTTTACTGAGCATGAGGTTTGGATCTTGATGCAAGCCAACTGAACCTGCACATGGTTTTGCAGATCATGGAAGTAACAACTGATGCACAGATGAAGCGAACAATGCGGAGGCCACTGCCATCAGGACGTATGGGAATGTCACACGCAGTGGCATTTGCTGTGACTATGGGTGTTTCTGGTGTCACCTTGCTTGCTTGGAAGGTTTTTGTTCATATTTTGCCCCCATATTTTCTTGAATAAGACTGCTAAATTCAGGAACAAGCTTATCACATAACTTGCTGGCAAGATGCTCTATGTTCTGGCTCTTTCCCTTGAATGCTTGTCATGGCAGATTTTATGTTCTTCTCACAGAATGGGTGAGAGAAATTGTACATAGATCCTTATATGATGGTGTGACCAAGTAATGAGCATGTTGATCATGTTGCTGTCTATTACATCCAAACTTGCAGTAAGGAAAATGATCACTGTCCTTGTCAAACATCTTGATTTGAAGGCCTGAGACATTGCTTGCTTGACATTCACAGCATTGAGATTCTGTTCTGTCCTCTTTGGTATGGGCTATATCTTGACAGGTTCAGAAATTCATTAAGTATGCAGTCACCATCCCAACTATCTTAGACCACTGACACCAGCTTGTGTTGAAGTCAGGTTTTGAATATGGGAGATTCTCTTGAGGTTGACAAATGGTGCACTGGTGGTTGCAGGCAAACACTATCACAGCAGAACTCGGTGCTGCCAATGTGCTTCTTTACACTTTGGTATATACTCCTCTCAAGCAGATGCATCCTATCAACACATGGGTTGGTGCTGTTGTAGGGGCCATCCCCCCTCTCATGGGGTGAGCTACAATCTCCATCTCCATGTCTATCTCTATCAAACCCCCTTCCTTTGAATGAGAGACACAAAATCAATTGTGTTCAATATTGGCTTCAATGAGAAAGCTTTCTGTGGCTGCTCACTTTGTCCAGCTAGTGAAGTTTTGTAGCAGGTCAATAGAAGTAGTCCAACTTCTTTATCTGCAGATAGTGGGAGGAATCACTTGGAATTAACATAACCTCAGAGACTGAATACATTATGTTGTATTTTTGTTGAATCAAACGAGCTGCCCTCAATTTGCTTGTCACATAGACCTGTCCTCTCCATCAGTGTAGGAGTAATGGTGTTAACAAAGGGAGAACTGGCAGGTGGGCTGCTGCAGCAGGACAGATCGATGCAGGCAGCTGGGTTCTAGCAGCTGGCTTGTATTTTTGGCAAATTCCTCATTTCATGTCCTTGGCATTTCTCTGCCGTGATGACTATGCTGCTGGCAGGTGTGACACATCTCAATGCTTTGGTAGATCTTATAAAATTGATTATTCATGAGTATCTGGTATCCTTATTTTGCACAGCCTCTGTTTTGTTACTTCATAGTCTGTTGTTGGGCACTGTTGTGACTATGAGCCAAATTGCTTCTGAAAATCGCATTGTAAATGACATTCTGCAGCCAACTGCTGAAGAGTTGTTGGTTGCACAAGTGATACTCAATTGTGAAGCTGAGTGGTCAATCATGTGGGAGATGATCAGGTATAAGATGCTGTCTTTGAGTGATGCCACTGGTCACAGGACTGCTCTCACAGCCTTTCGCAACTGCATCTACCTTCTTCCACTTGGGTTCCTTGCCCACCAGAGTGCGTGCCAAAGAAACCACTCTGGCTCTATTCCAATTTCTTTAAGCAAGCAATTTTGTGTTGGGAGTTTTCTAGAAAGTTAGCTTTCTATTTTTATCAGGACTTTTGCAAGAGACCATGGCTGTGCTTACCAAATGTGGTCTCCTTGGTTTCATGTGCAGTGGATATCACCTCAGGATACTTTGGAGTTGAATCTTTGTTGCTAGGTGCATGCTTTGGGGCAACTGCAGCATCATTCTACTTTCAGCCTTCTTCTCAAACAGCTCGCAAATTGTTTTTTGCCAGCTTGCTCTATTTGCCTGTGTTCATGACTGCCATGATTTGTCATCGGATCCCAAGTCCCATCCAAAAGAATAAAGAGTTGTTAGAAAAAAGCCAACAGGGCTTACAAGTCACACAGATTGGTGGAGAATCCCCACTTCCCATCAGAGATAGTATAGAAAGAAAGAAGCCTTACTATGGGGGGCACGTGCCTGTTCGTCCTCCCATTGCTTTTCTGTCAGCAGCACCTTTCCCATTCTTACCTCCCCCTGATGATAGGACCTCTCTGTTGTAACAGCTTATTTGTCATATAATGTGCTCTGGATGAGTTACAGTCCATGTCAGTGGTGGCAATGTGAAAAATAACGGAGGTGATGACCAACA
>Ga0209208_10004444_pt1 | contig 19861 bp, 18 predicted proteins | sample S1TSphfallax_3_FD_187694 | JGI IMG/M metagenome (GOLD analysis project Ga0209208, IMG submission 187694) | Host-associated microbial communities from peat moss isolated from Minnesota, USA - S1T2_Fd - Sphagnum fallax MG (SPAdes) (version 2) | ecosystem: Host-associated > Plants > Peat moss >...
TGTTGTCTCAATAGCTTAATTTGATCATCTTCTTGCACAAAATAATCACCATTAACCGCTGGAGATGTTCTAAACCACTACATACTGTCCATCTTGCTGTTGAAATTTGTGCACACTTGGAGACCATGGAACCCAATCCCTTGTTTGCATTCAGCTTACAAGATGATCAGGACCTCAAGTTTCGACATCAGCTTTCAAAGGTTCATTTGTCTTGGAACTTTTGTTTTTTTTCTGTGACTTCATGAAGCATTGTTAACCTTGCTTTGCCTTTTCTTAATTGTGGGAATGGAGATTTCTCATTTCTTGTGAGAGACATATTTTCTTTGGGTAGAGATGGGTGGGCTGCATTGACACAGATTTGCCTTTATGATCTAAATAGCGAATTAGATAATAATCATGAATTTCTGAATGAAGAGGTTTGGTTGAAAGATTGGAGTGCAACTTGTTCTACCCATTGTAAGTACAATTTGAAGGAAAATTAAAATTAGGGAATGTGTGATTTGGCCTTTACATGTGGAGTTTCTCCTCCATCTCAACAAGCTCCTCGTATGTTTGGATCTTGCATATAATCATTGTAGATCTGGGGTGAAACCTGTGTTATTTTCTTGGATTTTTGCCCATGTGAATTTACACTGCTCTTTGCTTCTAATTCTATTTTTGCAACTGAAGACATCATCAATACCCCACTCCGGGAACTTAAGTTCTGTTTCTGCCACTGAAGACTGATACCCCACTGGGAATTCAACATCTGTCCTTGGGTTATCAGACACTTCTTACAATGCAACACTCTTTACTCCACAAAATGCAAAAGTCTTAGTTGCAGAGGCGCTTTTTCATTGTTTTATTACATCTTGATCTATGTGGAAGGGAAGTGCATGTAGCATGCAACACTTGAAAAGGGGCAAAGATGGGACAATGAGATTTTCGAGTAGGAACAAGTAGACAAGATTGTTCAGTACAGGAGGATGAGCCAAACACACAAGATTTGCACCTCAGTGATTTGCACCCTTTGGGTTTCAGTTCAGAGAATGGAGATGATTATAGAATTGCATGCAAGCTTTTCCAGCACCAAGAATAAGGACCAAGCTTGAGAACCTCATAACAAGAGACTGCCACTGTTTCTTACAACAGTGAGACATGGTGTGAGCATCACAGAGAGATGGTGAAAGTGCTGTATTTTTTCTTGGAACTGGAAAGACTGAAAAAAATTCTGCTAAAAGTTTGTCCACCAAGGGTTTATGCTCTCAAACATACATCTGAAAATGCTGCGAACTTCATTTACTGAGAGCTGCCTTTCTCTCTCTCAAATTCTCCCTGCTGCTGCAACAACCTGCAATTGCCCAAAAACAAATGACTTGAATCCCCACCCCCTGGAATTTTCCTTCACAACCTAACACCACAGTTTGGAGCCTAGAATCTTATAACTGTCCACACAACAACCCTTCCATTGCCTGCAATAATAATCTTTGATGTCCTCAAATCCTAAAATGCTTTGCTTCTTGTCCTGTCTGTACATGGATGAATGACTGGTGGTCCAGAATTTTTGGCTCCACTCTACAAGCAACTCCTCCTCATCCCTGAAGCTATGATTTGTGTGCCAGAGTTGTGGTTGTTCTGGGACTTGGATCTAAAGCTTTCCCTGATCTGAGAGAACTGCTACTGAATTGTGCAATTTGCAGTTGTGAAAAAATTACATTGGGCAGTTTGGTTTGTAGCTGAGTGTGATCCAGAGTAGTGAAGATGCATCATCAGCTGATATGAAATTCCCGTTCAATTGTGGGTCGAGTTCGCACTCCTGCAGCTGCAGGTGCTCTGCTGTGTCCAACCATTTCTTGTTGCAAAGTCTCACCCGTATCAGCTTGGTGCTGCATTCTTGCAAACCGCCGTCGCCTTCTATACTTTACAAATGCAAAAGCCAGAAGTGATGTGATTGCCACCAGTCCAAGTGTCCCCAAAACGGTCCCTAATACAATCTTCCATGTCTTTGATTTTGCATGCCCGTGTGATGATGGTGATGATGATGATGCAGCTGATCCACTACTGGGTGATGGTGCTGGGACACTGGAGGGTGCCAATCCCGGGGGGGCCAACAGGGGAGAAGGTGATGGTGCAAGAACCTGACCCAACAAAGCAAAGTCTCCCAGACTCCTTGCAGCACAAATGTTGGGTGTCAAGCTCACATTGCTGATGGTAGTTGTCCCGTTGTCATTGAATTCTGCACAGAATGCAGGAGGAAAGGTTGCAAGCAGTGAATTCTGTGGAATGATGATGGTTATGGGTGACATGAGGGCAGTGACCTCGAGAGGAGGGAGAGGTGCAGCTGGGTGCAGAGTCTGTGCACTATAAACCTTGATTCCCAAAACTGGACTCACTATTTCTTGACCTGGAAGTGGGGATGAGTACACAGCCAGATTCCCAAAGTCTCTGTACACAAGAACCACTTCATGGTAAGGAGGATTCAATACCTTGACTCCACTTGGGATGGTGAAGCCACCCAGAATTATTCCTCGTTTCCTCAAACTGCCAACACGCAGTCGCACAACTTCAATGAGTACACCTGAGAGATTTGCTGGCACGCTGGTGGCAGTGTAGATTACACCCGTGCGAGGCCGTATCAAGGCAGCAAAGGCAGCAAATGCCACTTGCTGTATTGTATCATCAAGAGAAGTTATATCCACTCCTGGTGCTGCAGCAAGACTTGAATCATCCCGAAGAATTGCAGAAGTAGTAGAAGATGAAGAAGACCCATGTACTAACCCCATACTCCAAAAAATTGTTAATAAAATGCAAAGAAAGATCTGTTGCTGTTGCAATAACACTAGTTGTTGGTCTATGCCACATCTGCTGTGTGTCATGCATCTGCTAACATGATGATGATAGCAAGTTCTGTCAGCTGCTGCAGCTGCTTGCACCTTCCTTGATGATTGCCACCCACATTGTGGAGAGCTGCTGCTGCTACAACACTCACCAACTTCATTCACAATTGTGTTCATGAATGAGGTATCTTTGAGAATGAAACAGGATATCGAGGATGGAGTTAAGCTTCTAGCTGTGGCAGTCATCGCAATAAGCTACAGAGAAAACAGCTTGCAAAAAAAAAAGAACTGGAGCTTGGAAGTCAGAAGTTGAGAAGGAAGCAGTAAAATGAGAATTCCAGCTGCTACTGGAAGAGTCTCTCTGGAATTTTTTGTGCTGCTGGATTTCACTGCTGCAACTCCCTTTCTCTTCCTACATTCAATGGTGGTGTCCTTGAGAAAACCTGTCTGTTGCCATTGCCACTCGCTTGAGGAAATTGACTCTCGCAAACACCTTGAATCCTATTCTTCAGCTCCTCATGACCCTCCTGATTTCATCTCCAAACAGAGACGAACCACCAATTGCTGATGCTGCTCCTCAACATTGCTGCTTTTGTCCAGTCTTTTGACCCATGGCATGGTGATCCATTGCTACCATCATCATCCTTCCCTTTTGTCATTTGATCTTTCCCTCTTTTATACAGCAGTAGTCCACTGATCGATCTGAGGTTTGTCTTGCTGTAGCCATTGAGGTCCAAATCGTCTATATCTGTGACCCAGAAACAGAAAGCCATCAGGATCCCTATCTCCACAGAAAACTGTAAACAAAGAAAGTTTAGATATCTATACCATTAGAGATGAAGAGTGTCATAGTTGTGATATGCTACTACAGCAGACTCTTTGTAAATTCTGCATAATGCAAGTCATCAGAGCTCTGGAAATTGAGCTTCCAAAATTGCACTCCAGTCTCTTTGCTTCCCACATCCCACAGTGTGTGTGTGTGTGTGTGTTTTGGGTAGTTTCTTTCCTAGTGGGATTACGATCTTGACCCACACCCAATGCCCATTGCTGCTGATCCTTCCAGAAGTACAAGAGAAACAATCCCCTTCTTTTGTTGTCTTTGGACAATATTCTCTCCTCATTTCCCTCATCTCCCAGAAAAGATGACAGCTGAATATGTGCACCAATCCCTATTCCCTCAGATGCCAAAGGGCAATCATAACTCTTACAAGGTCTGACAGACAACAAAGCTACAAATCCGGGAGAGATTTTTTTAAAAAACCCGAAAACAACAACACAAATTTAGCAGCTCTTGTGCCTCTGCTGCGCACTCACCTGAGGAAGCTGCTGCTGATGGACCCTGGTAGCAAAAGTTTCCAGAAACCCAAAACCAAGAAAAGAATCCAGAAATCAAAACAGTTGAAGCCCAAAAATCCACATGCAGCAGCACCAGCAGCCAGTTGCTGAGGAGGAACCGATCCTAGAAACGAAGCTCCAATGTAGCAACAGCAGCAGCTGCTCCTCACTCACATGGGTGACTCCTTGTTCAAGCAAACCACCACTTTTGCTGCAGAGACAAGACGAAGAAGTAGCAGAAGGAGAAGAAGAAGAAGAAGAAGAGGATGATGCTGATGATGATTGATGATGATGATGATGATGATGACCAAAAAAACCACCACCCATCTCCGAAGATGATGGCCTTTTCTTCCCCCTCTCCAAGCTCACTGGGCCAATTCTCCCAGCTACTCAAAAAAAACAGAAAAAAAACTCTCAGTACGTGGAGCTCCCCACTACATTGAATTTGTTTTAGCACATGCAACACATCCACAACTGTTTGCACAGAGCTCCAAAGCTCACAGCTTTGCACACACAAAGTCCCTGTACACACTCCTTTCTCCCTCACTCTCTCTCTCTCTTTCTTTCTCTCTCTGTGTCTGCACTTCTCTCTCTCTCTCTCTCTCTCTCTCTCTCTGTGCACTGTTTCTTGTGTGTCTGGCTGTGCAGCGTCTGTGCATCAGCAATTAGCTTGGTGGTCAGGTATCATGGCCAGCTTGCAAACAGGTTGTGGGTTCAACTCCCACCTCTCTCACCAACCCACCCCACTCACCCACTCACCCAAACCAGCTACCTACAATACTTACATACATAAATTCTGTTCATTGATGCCAACAAGTAAATTTTCAAAAAAAAACAAAACAAAAAAACCTTGATGATAAAAAGAAATTGAAAAAAAATATTAAAAATCCCCCAAAAAATAGAAAAAGTTAGAACTAATTTAAACTATAGGAATGAAAAATTCCAAAAGATTTCCTCATCAATAACTTTTTTTGGTGTGGTCAGTTTAATAGCTCGGGTGTGCCACAATTGTATTTATTTATCTATTTATTAATTATTAATTATTAATATTGGGTTCAAGAATCAAGGAAACAAAGAACATCCATGAGTGATAAACCAAATTACTTAGATTTAGGTGGGGGTAGTTTATAGATGGCAACCTTGTGTACTTAGATCTAGCTCCAAGAAAGTGTATCACCAAAGGGATGGATGGACAAACACATGGATGGATATGGGTGGATGGATGGACCTATTTATCTTCCCAGTTCAAGGTCACATAGGAAATGCTTTGGAAGTTGTGTTGTTTGGTTGGTTCATAAACAACAAATTTAGTGGAGTTCCTTTTTAACTTACATGATGGTTTCAACTCTTGTTTCCTTGTAGGGGTGTTTTTCCTTTATTTATTTATTTATTTGTTTGTTTGTTTATCTATTTGTTTGTTTATTTACTTTTCCCGTATCAAGGTAATAAATAATTTGTGTTTGGGGGTAAGAAGCAAGCAAGCAAGCAGTGTCTTGATCAGTCCAGTGCCAACATTGCAAAAATTATTGCATTCATGAAAGGAGAAAGGAGTCAAAACCAATAAATAAAAAGCCCGACAACTATTAACTCTTCAGTTCTTCCTTCCTTCCTTCCCGTTGGGAAAATTGGTTTCCAAAATTCATTATTTAGTGATGGTTTATGTATGAATTGACAAGAAAAGAGCTACTGATATGTACAATAATAATAATAATAAATACAAATATACATATGATAATAGCAAAAACATCAATAATAACATCAATAATTATGTATCTATTTTTGCAGCTCTTTGTGTCCAATGGCTGTTTCCATGACTATATTAAGTCCCCACCCTTTTGTAAACTGGAGAAAAAATTGTCACAAATGGAAAGCTCATAAACATACATTGATGTGAGTGGAGTCTGCACTCTCTCTCTCTCTCTCTCACACACACACACACACCCAAGTGCTTTGAATTATGGTTTTTGCATTTTGAAGCTTTTTTCTCCACCTTCCTCCAATATGATGATTAGAGCTAAAGAATAATAATAATAGCTAATTATTATTATTACCCGAGAGAAAAAGCTGCCACATTAAACAGCTAAACACACTCATTGTTGGGTTTGTCATCTAATGAGCTTTACTACTGTGGTTTATTTCAATTTTGTCTTTGAGGATGAGAATCTTCCTCTCTCTCTCTCTCTATAAGTATATATGTGTGTTTGTGTGTCTACAGAATACAGAATCCAAAGTCTCCTCCATGTGTTGTTTTTCCATTTGAAGCTCTTTCTCTTTGCCTCCTCTGCATTTCCTTCTCCCCTCTAACTAGAGGCGAGAAAGAGAGCTTCATTTTTCACTCTCTGAAAAAAGCTGACACTTAACTTAAGAGCTAAACACACTCATTGGTGTTGGGTGTCATCTGGGCCTGCAACCTTGTCTTTGAGGAAGGAAGGAAGGAAGGAAAGGAATGTTTTTGAAGACGGTAAGTACGAAATAAGTAGTTGATTTCCACCCTCTCTCCTTCACCCTTTTCTCTTGGCATCTTATAATAATCATGGATCAAATGGAACTCCTCAATAGAGAGACCTTTCAAAAATGAGTAAATAAATGAACAAAGGAACAAACACCCATCAAGGGGAACAAGACAAGAAAAAAGAAAGGATCCAAGTCCAAACAAAAGACAACACTCAAAAATGCAAAACTGCACAACATGAAGCTCCAAGAGGAGAAATTAAGTAACCTAAAACCTAAACCCATCACTAGTAGCACAAAGCAAGTCATGCAACCAAAAACATGGAAGAACACCAAGCTTAGAAGAGGCCTCTCTTGCTTCTGCAATTACTTGTTGCAAGATAGTAGCGGCCTGAACTCTGTACAAAGCCACAGACACCCTCTGCTTACAAAATGAACGTAAAATTGAAAAAAGGGGGACCTATTTTGTTTTGTTTATGGTGATTGTTTTCTAATTTCTGTTCCTAAAAATTGTTTGTCACCATTTTTAATACTTGATGGGTATGATAGCAAAAAAGAGAATTAAAAAACACTGAAAATTTTCTCATAACTAGTTTTGTTTTCATCTTCTTGTTTACCCTTTCCCTTGTGAATGAGAAATTGAAGACTAATTGTGAACCAAATTGACACATTATTATGTGCTCCCATGTCCATACATAAAAAGGATGATGTTTGGTCGTCAATATCTTGCTATAACCTTCACATCCTGAATGTCTCATTTTAACTTCTTACCACATGACTTACATACCAAACCACAAAGCCGCCATAGCAAAATAAATAAAAATTGTATCCATGAGAAAAGATTTACATGCTCTTCTTCCACTAATAGTAAAATGCAATAAAACAAAACAAAAAATTATCTTGTACAATTTGTGTTGTTGTTGTAATTTCTCTCTTGCTTTTCATGCATGGTCATGACTCATCCCCCCCCCCCCACCTTCGTCCTACCCAAGAACTCTGAGACTTCAAGGACAATGAATGGTTTGTCCCATAAGCATTTGGCAGCATTAAAAGGGAGTTTTTGAGGACAGAGACTTCCAGTTAAAGGCCAAACTTACTTGAAGTTTCATGCATCATCTCCTCTCTTCTCCATGATTACCCATTTGAGTGAGTAACCTTGGGTGTGCAAGAAATTTGTGTTGTAAATCTTGGGTTTTGGAGGTTTGGGGTGCTTTTGGTGATCCCTAAAGAGAGAGGTTTTTCTTTATCTTCAATTTTGGAGGTTTGGGTATTTGAGTCATTTCATCATTGGTGTGGGGTTGGGTATTTTAGTTATTTCATCATTGATTGATCATTTTTATCCAATGTATATTTTGTCCTATTATTGGAGGGTTTGGTCCAGGGGTTTGTTTGTTTGTTTATTTATTTTTACATTTTCTTTTCGGTTTTATGATGTATTCATAAGAGGAATTAGCCAAATTTGGCTAAAGTAGACAAATTCAAGAATCCTGGTATATTTTGGTGACCTGCTGGAACCTATTGTCTCAATCTTTCAACCTTGAAATTTGGCAACTTTGGCACTTCTTTTTCACAAAAATCCTTTATACAAATTGCAGATTTTTTTTTTCCATGTGGCAAAAAGTTGCACCCAAAAAAAAGACTGGTTGGGTCTTTTTCTCATTTCATCACTATTTGATAATTTTATTGAATGCATATATTTCATCCGGATTTTGGATGTTTTAGTTGTTTCATCATTGATTGATAATTTTTATTAAGCCCCATATTTCATCCCATGTTTCATCCTATGGGAAAATGTCATCTATGAAATACCATTGAGATATGTCTAACCTTCCTTGTGTACCTATGAGAATAAAGATTTTTTTCAATTTGGCAAGCGTTTCAATGAGTGTGACACAAATTGTAACTCACAAATAATTCAATTTGCTACAAGTTATCAATTTCCACTAATTCAAATCTCTACTATACAGGATAAAAATTAATTCCCAAAGAGATGTAGATCTCTCCCATTGGAGTAGAGCCACATCTATGTTAACATGTTCAACCAATTTTTAAGGGCAAAGAAAAAAAATCACACAATAAAAGGGTTAGTTTTCCGAGCTTTTGATCGCCATATTTAGAGAGGAAAAACCTCAGAAAAATCACCAAATTTTCATATCACATTGCAGTAAGGTAGCCAAAAATATAGAAAGATACTTAGATTTTTAAAGATTTTCATAATTCATTTATAGCCAAATTTGGCTAAACTTTTTTATGGAGAAGAAGATGAAGAACCCATGTTTTCTGGAGAAAGTTTGAGCTTGCAGATCTCATTGATTGATCGATTGATTGCAATTTCTTCGTGATTGTATTATAGGCCCACCCAAAAAAGAAAAAAGAAAATTGTTATCAAGCAGGGTTTTCTTTTTCTTTTTCTTCCTTTTTTTCCAATTTTGTGATGAGTAGCCACACAGGCAAACCATCCACAAGAGGAATCAACCAAATTTGGGTTGTGGGTAAGAGAGGATAGTAGAAAATTTTAAGAATCCAGTTATATTTTGGCAACCTGCTAGAACAATTTTTTTCACAAAAAAAATGCCAGTTTCCCAAAAGAACTTCCTCCAAATCTTGCAACTTTAGCTCATTCTTTTCACAAAAATCCTGTGTCTGAGTTGCACTGGATTTAAAACTTTTTTTTTGTCGCCAAGTGACCAAAAAACTTTCACCCAAAACAAAAACCCTGCTATCAAAGTACTCAAATAATCACAGCTTTTCATTCTCTGGAAGCAAGATCCGTGTCTCCCAACTGTACACACCAGAAGTTAAAACATATGGAGCAAATAGAAGAAGTACGGATTCTTCATAGAGCTCCCCAATTTGACATATAGAAAGTGTGATGGATTGTGCTCATGTGAATTATAAGTACTTATAACTTTACTATGGATTCGATCACAGACTGTGTTGCATTTGATGCTCTACAGCAAGCAAGCAAAACACAGTTGGCAATTGAGGTTAGCTGCTTGCACCTGGCAGTCAACTCATGCATGACAATCAAACAACAACAAGAAGCTCAGGTGCTGAATTGTGGTGCCAGAACAAAGTGAACCTCCCACTGGAGGAGGAGGAAGTCCCCGTTATGACTCCTCAATTATGAACAACCCACAACAACTGGGTTGACATCAATCGATCGGTCTTCTCCTCTAAACAAGGCCTGCAATTAAAAAAAGTTACCCACATACAAAAGTGTGATCTAATTGCTGTGAAGTACTTCGACTGACTTGGTGGATCCAGACTTGTGATCCTGCAGCAGAAAAAGCAAACACATATATAGCTGGCAATGTTGGGGGTGGCAACTGCTGCCCACCACCACCACCCACGCCCCAAATGATGAGCTTGTTGCAGAAGTGGGGATCTGCAATCCCGCAACCAAATATTATACATAATAACTTTTTATTATGTGTCAAAGGTTTTTTTTTTTTTGAATGTGTAAACTTTGAATCCAACAACTCATTTTGTAATCTCATTCATGGATGACGAGTGTAGATTAAATTGGGTCTTCTTTAACTTAAAATTTCAGAGAGACAATATAAATTGGGTGTTGAAATCGCTTTGATTCTTAGGTGTTAAACTATCAAAGATCTGAAGTTTTGAAACTCTGGAAATTAATTAAATAAATCCTTCTTTCACACAAACGTATATAAAAGTTTTTTTGTTTTTGCATCCAATTATTGCTCATGACTCTATTAGTTTCCGGCCTCAGCACCCACACACAACATATGATGTGTGAAGAAGCAGCTGAAAGCCAGTAAACAAGTATATGCTATGGAAAAAACAAAATTGGTCAAAAAAAACCATATATAATAAAATATATATGTAGGATATTATTAGAGAGCAAGTCAGTAATTCGGACATTTTCTTCTTCAAATAAAATGGTAGTATAAGGAGGAAATCATTTTGATGTTTTGTAGAAGGACATAGTAAGAACATAAAGCACATGATTCAACTTTAATTGCCAAAGTTGATAACATGTGAAGCCAAGCTGCCAAATGAGGACACACACACACCCACACACAAACAACAACAACAATAAGTGTTTTTAAGTCTTGCAGTTATTGATTGGGCTGCTCCACCAGGTATCACTAAAACAGGTAGATGGGTAGACTTCAAAACAACCCATCAATTGGATGGGTGCACCCAAAATCTACACATGCACGTCCATTAGCTTGCGGCAATAGTAACTGCTCGCATTGCCTTTAATATTCAGCCTTGCTTGTGTGTGTGTGTGTACAGATTGATCTCCTACCAAGGCATATATGTATCTAATAATACATAACCCATCAACAACTTAAGCATCTAGTGGACAATGTTGGTTATCTCTACTCTTGGATGAGTTGCCCCCAAGCTTCAAATCTAGCTAGTAGTGGATCCTATTGATATCTACATTGAAGGTAATGGTATGATACCCTTATTGATGTCAGTGACTAAGGTGGGAGAGATTCCTATTTAATGGGGGACAAATCGATGCTATGATAATTTGATGATGGCATGAAGGTCATGACATGTTAGTCCCATTGATGATTACCATACCTACAACTGATGTTCAACACAAAATAATTCACAAAAGATTTAGCCCAAATTTTTTATAAAAAAATCATCATTTATATTTGTCAAAATTGTTGAAAATTGAACTCCACTGGAATTTTATTATAAATTTACATGGTACAAGGAAGGTTTACTTTTACATACCTATTCCTCTACTGTTGAAATTCTGGAAAATTAAAATTTAAACCATTAGACCTCGTTTTCTCAAATAAATAAATAAAGATTCCACAAAGAAGTGCCAAATATTAGTCGTACTGGGTATGGTATGAAAGCTCATAGCTAGTAATGATACTTTGTTGATGGGTAAGAGTGTTTTTTTAAGGAATTTTTGTTCCGCAACCATGTTGACAATCATCCTTAGGAATTTGTAGAAAAAGTGGTGACAATCCCTACGAAGATTTAGCCAAATTTGGCTATATTCCAGATTTGAAGCACAAATTTCTAATCCTCTTTCTATATTTCTGGCTACTTACTGGAACCAAATATAGCAATGTGAGAAATTTTTCCTACTTTTTCTTGCTTCTAGTGATGGAAACTGCAAAAAATAACTTTATTTTCCGAATAAATATACCTACAACTGGCACATACAACATTATGCTAACCCTAATGTCAACTTGCCATTTTTAATGTAATGTATGCCACAATAAACACCATATATTGTACATTTTTAATGTAATGCATGAAACCACAAAGTTTATCTCACACATGTCATGAGCTGCGACATTTTTGTGTGAGAAAATCACACACTCTTCATAAGTAATGTGTATGGAATGGTCAAACACATGCCCATCATGTTGGGTGAGGTTGTACCAAGCCCCTTAGGGTGAGATACTAGTACGTGATGCATCCATCAGATGGTAGGCAAAGACAAGGCCATTACATGACACTAAGTTCCAAGGTTTGCAAATTCAATGGACAAAAATAATATTCAATAAACAAAATTTGATCATTATTATGCGTGTATGATCATCATTGAAAGATTATGTCATTTAAATAACAAATTATGGTCAAAAAAATGACATAACTAGTTGTAATGAGAATCTTCAACACTTTGGTTAGTAGATTGTGGAGATTCTCATTAGGATAAGTTATGTCAAAATTTCTTGACCATTGTGGTTAGTGAGTGTCAAACCCTTTTTTTTCTTATGTGTTTGAAATCATCACTTACTAACCTTAATTTCAAAGGAATCAACAATCATCTTCCATTTAATTTCAATGCTCTAATGTCAACTCGGAGGTTAGCATTTGCCCATTTAGGTTTGACTATTACATGACATAATCTTCTTCTTCTGGTGATGATGATGATGATTATGAGCATGTAATAATGACCAAGATAAGCAAGCCCAGGTTTGACACCTACTGTTATATTATATGGCATAATCTTCCGATGATGATTATAATGACCAGAATGTGCCAAGGTGATGGTAGTGCAAACAAGAGATCTAAGCCAGGAGAGAGGTTTGTGAAGTTGCAGCAAATTTGATGAGAGAGGAGAAGGAGGAGGAGGGATCATCATCATCAGCAGCAGCAGCAGCAGCAGCAGAAGGTGCTTGAATTGGGTCATTCTGCAAAATTCTTTGATCTGAATTGGTGATGCAGATTGCTGTGATTGCTGTGATTGCCAAGAACATGAAGAAGAAGAAGAAGAAGGTGTAGAGAGAAATTCATGGCAGGAATGTTTTTGCTCTTTCCCTTTGCGACAACCAGTTTTATGACGGATCCCGTGATGCTCCAGAGAGGGGAGAGTGGAGTGGAACCATGAAGCGGCGAGAGTGCAACTGCCATTCCGTTCCCTAGTGAAGAGGCAGCAGTAGGGTTTGTGCTCTCCTCTCCTGCCTCTTCACGGCAGAATCTTCTACTGCACATTAACCGCCCCCCCTTTTCCCCCGGGAGGTAGGTTGCTTGCTTGCCTGCTTCCGCCGCCTGCGCTCTTGCTTTTTTGTTGTTGTTGTTTGTTTCCTCCTCCTCCCACTCGTAAGTCTTCTGCATTGTCTCTGCCAGCCTCTTGCTCGGAACCTCTCTTTTTTTTCTGGTGATTTCCAATCCTTTGATTTGTAATGGGAGTGCATTTCACAATTCTTGTCAATGTTTCTATTGTCATCCAGATGAAATAAGGTTATATTGATCAGAGACCAGAAGAATTCAAAGCTAGGGTTTACAATCTTCTTCTCTATCTTTGTATGATATGATAGATAAGATCTACATTTGCTTCCAGTTTGTGCTCAGAATATATTTGTGGGTCTTGCAGATTTATTTATAATTTGAATGTCATATGGGAGGCAGAGAGAGAGAGAAACAAATGGGGCAGATTTGTGGTTTGTACCAAGTGGATCAGTCCACCATCGCCATTAAGGAAAGATGTGGAAAATTTGACAAGGTGAATGGACCTGGTTGCCATTGTGTTCCATGGTGCTGTTGTGTTACTGTTGCAGGTGTTTTGTCTCTCCGTGTCCAGCAGCTCGATGTAAGATGTGAGACCAAGACCAAGGTTTGGTTTTCTTCCCCACAGCCCATCATCATCATGCTAGAGCATTTGAGTGTTTGTTCTATCCCTTTGATCAGTCTTCTATGTTGCTCTCTCTCTGTCTCTCTTGCTGTGTCTTCCCTTTACTTTGCATTGTCAGTTGTCTCAGATCAATCTTTGAAGCTAAAGCAGTGGCAGATTCATCAGTTAAGCTTCTTTCTAGAATCAAATCACAACATGGATTGTAAAGAGTGCCAGAGGGGTGCTTTTGATCTGAGGTGCAGGACAATGTCTTTGTGACACTGGTGGCATCAGTGCAATACAGAGCACACATTGATGCTGCTGAAGATGCCTTCTACAAGCTATCCAAGCCCCGTGAACAGTTCAAAGCATATGTGTTTGATGGTTAAGTGCAGCAACCATATCACACATCCATTTGTTTTCTTTTGTTGAATCTGTAGTAGATTCTCCCTTTTCAAAAATGATTCAACTGTTTATGAGGGTAAGTCTTCACTGTATTGGTGTTGCTTTCTTTTTGACAGTGGTGAGGGCAAGCGTACCAAGAATGCTTCTTGATGATGTTTTTGAGCAGAAGAATGAAATTGCAAAGAATGTTGCAGAAGAGCTTGAGAAGGTCATGTCACTCCTATATGACACCATCTGCTGTTTCACCTGCCGTGCTGGGCATGCTTCAGTGCTCTTGATTCTAGAGTCAGTGATGAGGAACATGCTGTTGTTGCTGTCGTGGATTCTGATTGGTTGCTGACAAAAGTGTGCAGGTGATGCACACTTATGGGTATGAAATTGTGCAGACACTCATTGTTGACATTGAGCCTGACGAAACTGTGAAGCGGGCCATGAATGAAATCAATGCAGGTGACACTTCTCTCTCTCTTTTATCTCCTTGTGCCCCAAGTAGCAAAGATGGCCTTTGCAAGATCCAAATGTGGGTCAACTTTGGTCATACAACTCACAAGAGATAGCAGCAATAGTTTGCGTGCAGAATTCAAGAAAGAATTTGTGACTTCAAATAGAATTCGTTGCAATGGCTCTTGTTAAAAACTTCCACATGCTTCTGTGATGATCCATTGACAAACATATTGCACTTCTTTGTTAATGTCTGTTTAACTGCAGCTGCAAGAATGGAGGGCAGCTACAAATGAGAAGGCAGAGGGAGAGAAGATTCTTCGAGTGAAGCAAGCAGAGGGAGAGGCGGAGGCCAGGTATCTTTCGGGTGTGGGTGTTGCACGACAACGCCAGGCAATTGTTGATGGCTTACAAGAAAGTGTTCTAGCCTTTGCAAACAATGTTCCTGGGACATCTCCTAAGGAGGTTATGGATATGGTGTTGGTGACACAGTACTTTGACACACTGAAGGAAATTGGCTCCAACTCCAGAAACACAGCTGTGTTCATTCCACATGGTCCTGGTGCAGTGCGTGATATTGCAGAACAGATCCGTAATGGCTTACTTCAGGGGGATGTAGCGGGAATTGCACAACATGGCTGATGAGGGAGTGTCACAGCATTGCTGGACATTCATTTGCACAGCAGTTCATGACTAGGGGGCTTGTGAGGCAACCCCATTTTCCCAAAAGTACCACTGCCACCATTTCTTAGAGCTGACCTGGTAGAAATCCTGGCCAACTTGGTTTCAGAAACCAACTCTAAACCCTGGTGGAGGTTTGGAACTTGTGATTGAGAAATTATTTGAGCTTCAACCTCCTGGCTTTGAAGTCAGAAAGATTGGAAAGAACTTGGAAGACCCTACATCTCAGATTACTTGGTGCATAAGACTGCTTGCAATTCAATGATGCTTGGGTTCAATGATGGTCAAAACAGCAACAGTGAGGCAGCAATAAGAAGGTTCACTGGTTCGTCAAATCATCAGAATGTGCAAGCCTGGAGGCTTCTGAAAGTTTCAGAATTGCAAGGTGGGGTGCAGCACAGGAATTGTTCTACGACCCTTCTTCTAGGGATCAGCTGGGATCAGGGACTGTTCTGAAAAATATTACAGAGGTTCTGCATGTGATTTTTAATCACTTCTTCACACACAAGAGCAAAAAATCACAAGGAAATAAACTGTGGATTGTGACTCTGGAAGACTGAACTGTGGATCTGCATGGACACAGTTGGAAAGAACAGCACGCCAAGACATCCTGTTGAGTTGTGATGGGTGTTGTTCTCTGTTGCTTATCAAGGACTACTCTTGTAGAGAACAGTGGCAGAGACCAGCAATGACACAATGATGTTCTGACAAGAGCTGTGAGGTTTTCACTGAGGTAATGCACAAGATTGCTATACTTCCTCTCCCTCATCATGGATCTGATGGATGCAGAGCTCACATCCACAATCCATTTCCAAATATGAATACTTTAGGAAGTGGGTTAGCCAGTTCTAGTGTAGCAGTGGTGGGTGGTGGTGCTTTTGATCTCAGGGGGATGGAAAGTTCTGACAAGACTGTTGGGACTCATTCTGTTATCCTCTGACAATTGTTCTTACTTGCTGCAATCATAACCCTCAATTATTCTTACTAAAAACCAATCATTCCATTTTCTTCAGCATCTTTTACCCTTAGTTTCCCAAACTTCACATTTTTTGTGTCAAAGATTCTTGCACCTCCTTGATGTCATGGAAGGATGCAACTTCAAGCTTGGGTTGCACATCATAAAGTCCTTTGGAAACTACATGAGCCACCTAAGTTTTCTTCAGAGATCAGCAACAAAGAAAACCAAAGGGGGACAGAATTAGAAAACCAAAAGTTTGTTAGCTAGTTAGGTGTCAAGATTGTATTGACCTCACATGCACTTGGGGGTTTTTTGAGTTTTTGAAAACCAGTTGGGGCACATCCAATTTGCTCAATTTGGGTTCCATGCTTTGAACTAGCTGCAAAACTTTGAAAAACAAAAGCTAACTGCACCAATTTGTGATGATCTGTGAAAAATACTATTTTGTTGCTTACAAATGGTTCAGCCATCTATCTATCGAGGAAGGTAGTTTGTTTGTTTTGTTTGTTTGTCATGGTGAGAAGTCTCAAACCAGAGCATCTCTTAATGTGCTCTTGGTACCATTGGAAAGCCCTCAATGAGTCCCTGTGCACCAAGTTGGTTTCATATTGTTTCAACCTACGGCAGTGGAGTAGTTATTGAATATGGAACAACTTTTTCACCATAAATTAATATAAACCAAAACTAAAATTTATAGAGGAATTTGGGTGTGCTTTGGTATTGTTGGAAAGCATTTGATGAGTAGGATTTAATGAAGGTAATTTGGAATTTTTTAGATGTGAGATGGTGCAAGAAATATTGGATTTTTTAGTAGTTTTTGTCATTGGAAATTCAATTAAATTACAAACAATGGTTTTGGAAGGAAACATTAGTTTGGTATCGAGCAAAAGAAACGAAAAACATTTTCTTAGTCATTTTGGACAAGTCAACTTAAACATGTTAGTCACCATAGTTATAATGCTAGGGGGCATAAAAGACATGGTTTTGTAATAGTGTCTTGATCATCTAAACCTTTTCTTCTTGTTTTGGGTTGCCCCTTATCTTCATCAAGCGCTTCATCCTCAGAGTCATCCTCTCTTCTAATTTTGGACTGGCCTCCCCCTTAAGCTCATTGTGATCATGGTCCTCTAATGGTGTTTGTTGTCTTTTTCTTCCTACATTATCGTCTTGGTCTTCTTTTATGTTTGTTGTTCTACTTTTTTTGGGTTCATTATGGTATTCTTCTTGATCTTGGAACTCTCACTCTTCCCCTTGTCTTCTATCTTTCATGGATGGGTGATCTATTGTAACCTTACAACATGGCCCTTGGATTTTTGTTGAACCGTTGCCTTTGCCCTAGTTACTTTTTTAAACTTATGATGTAAACCCAAGGTTGACGCCTTTAAACTCTAAACAGTGGGCTTTGAAACTTGCAACGATTTTTTTATGAAATTTGTCATTCATTTCTTTTATTGCAACTATAGACCAAGTATTGTTAAAATATATTCTAACATGTTTTTCCATTAACCTTTGAATTGTTCTTTCAACCATGGTGAGGGAATCAACAATTTGCTTAGCGTTCTTCTCCTTTTTCTTTCTTCCTTGATTATTTCTACTACCTCCTTGCCCATGTTTTTTTGCTATAAAATCTCTAAATATTCATTAGATGTCATTATGTGTGATTATCTATAGTATACTAATGGTTTTTGCCCCTTTGTCTTTTTACAAGTAGATTTGGCAATGACATCAAATTGGCAAGACACAAAGGAAATTGAATTCCATTCCCAAAATTATAGATTTCCAACATTTCACAAGTGGGTCCATATAGCTTTATTGATAGGTCAAAATTAGATTTTATACACTACAACACATTTTTGGTTTTGCTACTTCTATTTGCAACTCAATATTAATTGCAAAGAACATATTGCAACTAACAACTTATGAATTGTTAAACCCATGTTGTTTCACCCACATGATTGTAAAGGACAATGATGTGGCATCTAGTTGCAAAGGGTAAGTCATATTATCAATTAGCCTTTTCTTATTTTGTGATAATATTGAAATTTCATGTCATAAATTTTCATGGTGTGATTTGTAAAATATAAAGTGATGTGGATGGCATGTCAACCTAATTGTTTTTTTATAAAAGTGACATGTAAAATAATAATTCACACATGTTCAATCATGAATTACATATGACCAAAAATGAATTAGATGTAAAATCTGCTTGCCAACTTTTTATTGAATGTTAGGGGTTGATTAATATGTAGATGATTAGGTCAATTCACAATGCCAAAACATGGCATATATATGATTATATGTCAAAACCTAGGCTAACTAAGTTAACATATGCTACCTTAAGCTAAAGACATGGGTTAGAAAGAGCTTAGGTGGCATAGCCTACATTTCAACCAAGACTAGTCATGTAAACTATCTATTTTAGACTAAGGTAAATAAGTTGCAAGAATAAAGATTGGAACCTTTCACCTTCACATTAACGGGCAAAATCCTTACCATTATATTCATTTTTTAATGTAACATAAAATATAACCACATTTTAATATACATTTTTTCTAATTTACCTAAGTGAATTACTCAACCTACCCTAGGGTACTTAAGTTATTTAAACATTTACCTAGTAGTTATTTCATGGTAACTTCAAAGTTAGGCTACTTAGTCCATAGAGGTTTACTTGGAAGGGTGTATTTAAAGGTTGCCTAAGTTACCTAGGTGACCTAAGGGATAATTAGGTGTAACCTAGGCTACTTAAGGGTTACCTGAAAAATATTTAGCCTAAACCACAAATTATGGTTGTTTATATTACTTAAAGACTTACTTAAGGAGTGCTTAAATTACAATCCCATTTACAATATCTATGATACCATGTGTGAATCTACCAATAGATAACTAGTGACCTCAACAAACCCATCCTTGGGTTGTACCATTAGGAACCATGTCAAAGAATGGTTAAAGGACTAGAAGGAGCCAAATAATGTTTTTAGGCCTTTAGAGAAAAAAAATTCACAACTATATATATATTTTTTTCATGTTTATCAATTGCATGCCTTAGAATATGGTCTTAAGTTTTTATTGGGATTTAAAAAATTGAAAATTGATACAAATTTGTATTCCTAATTGTCATGGCTCTTTTAAGAATCACATTGTTGAACTTTCATAATTAAATCATAATTACATAATATAATACTTCCAAAAGTACCTTAGAAAATCATTTCATAAAAAAAATCCCCAAACATGTTTCAAGTTCATGTGTTTATGACCAAAAACTTTGAAGGAAAGGAAATAACATTACATTCTTGAAACTTTTTCTAAATGCAATGATTAGGAACATCAAAATACAAAATATTCTTAATATCTTTAAATTTTCAAAAACTATACAACTTAACAAATGTATCACAAATTTGTTTTAATAAAACATTTATTCAAGTGTTTGATATAATTTTTAAAAATTGAATGGGTCTAGTAAACTTAAAGGGTGACGTTCCTAATGGTACCACCTAAGGATGGGTTTGCCCACCTATAATTCCAACATTCATTTAATCGTTGCATGTATTTTGTTCCACTACACCTATGTGTCAAGGTTTAACCTAATATTTATTCATTTAGAGATGCAAATATTGATTACTAGTTGTGCAATAAGGACTAGTTGTTGTTGTCAATTGTCATTGTTATATTGGTCACAACAATGCATCTTTGGGTTTTATAACTTCTCTT